>Ga0157363_1004629_pt1 | contig 12707 bp, 9 predicted proteins | sample AttsexASBM1_FD_111477 | JGI IMG/M metagenome (GOLD analysis project Ga0157363, IMG submission 111477) | Fungus gardens microbial communities from leaf cutter ant in Ribeirão Preto, State of São Paulo, Brazil - Atta sexdens ASBM1 | ecosystem: Host-associated > Fungi > Mycelium > Unclassified ...
CACAAAACATCCAGCTTAATTCGTATTTTATTTATTATTAAAAAATAGTATTTCTGTAAAAAAAATTTAACGCATATTTATTTTTAACAAAATTTGGAAATAAGAAATTTTGTCAAAAATATCGAGTTTTGTTTAAATTTTTTGTATCTTATCAAGTGAAAATACAAATGTTTTGATTTTATATGAATCTTTCTTACAAAATATTTTTCCATATAAAATCTTTGTATCTTATTATCGAGTTTTGTTCAAATCTTTTGCATCTTATCAAGTAAATAAGATACAAAAATTTGTATGTATCACTTAAATACATTCGACATACAAATCTATCGTCAAGCGCGGAAACAATGTGAAGAAGAAAGAGAACAGCATTGTGTAACAATGTGGAAAACGGATAAATATCTACATCGAACAAAGAGAACGAGGGTTGCAGAAGATGCAAACTCAATGCAAAGGAATCATTAAGTAAGATGCTATTTATAATAGAATTTAGGTATCTAATTATAAAATTACCTTATTTGGCGGATCTGATCCAGATTACTTTCTGATTAATTTTTACTCAGATAAAATCATAAACATAGATGTATATTAAGTACAAAGGATAAAACTCTATACTTGTTAATTCTATCAAATCATAAGAACCTGCATGATATCGTCATACATGATTCTTAATTAAACAAGTCACTTATAAAAGTGAAAATCGCAGCAATCGACATAATAGAAGGCAAGTCGGGTCAACAGATCCGATGACCTCAAACCTCCAGGCGCTTTTAATCATCGCGCATCTGGATAACAAAACGGATGGCGGTTAAGGTGCATCCACGGGCAAAGCGGAGCTACCACGTGAACGGGTCCGTCTACGATGAGCTTTATGATTGAAAGAGAGAACGGTAGGGTGGGGCTAACAATGTGTGGGAGCGAGAAGGAGAATGTCAAGTGGACATTGTTGACGGTGACAATGCCGCTGAAATTGCCGGAGGACAAAGAGGTCTTATGATGATGCTGCTGGCGAGCGAGCGAGCGAACGAACGGGCGAATAGAGCGAGTTGCTCGTGGACAGGGACACCACTGTATTCTCCGCTTCACCCTTTGCCACCAATCCACCACCCCTCCTCGATCCCCCTCCCTCCGCTCTTTCACTACTTCCCACTTCCTCTCCTCCGCGACCCTTGCATTATCCGTCATTCTCGAACTCCAGCATTCCGATATCGCGTACGGCGCGACGTCATGTTGTTGCCTGTCCTCACGGCATCTTCACTCGCGAATTAGTCACTATCGTCCATTAAATCCTTTAAATGGAATTGTTTCTCCTTTAATAGAGTATGATCTGTATGGATTCTTCCAAAATATTTTCATTCGAAAATCAGGAATCACGTGTCCTTTCAATAGTACTTTCGAACTTTATAAATTGTCTTAAGGGAAGAAAATTTTGAGTATTGTTATGTATTGATAAAAATAATATTTAGAATAATCTTTAATCGTCACATTGAATTTATTATATTGGACATAATGGAACAGTCCCTTACACTCGATTGAATAATTTCTTTTAACGTCGTTATTCCCTCAGAAAGAACTTGACTCTGTTAACGAAGGGTAATTTGTGACCTTTGGACGAGCAGAAGAAATTTATCGCGTTCATCATTCGGATTTTTATAATCATCTTGTAAATAGCATTTTTAATTAATAGAGTGGTTTGGGCAAATTTTGATCACCAATACGTGAATCTGTGAATAAGTAAAAATTTACAAAGAAACTTTTACTTAATTTTTCGAAAACTTTTTTATTCTAGTATTTTGAGTCGCAAATTTTACACTGTATAATTTATTTTTACATATTTATATTTAATATAATTATATATATATATATATATATATATATATATATATGTATATATAATATATGTATTCATCTATATATTACATATATATCGCCAACGTTCTTTGCTTTCATTCGTTCACAGAAAGAAGTAAAGAGCTTTGTCGCCGCGGCATCAAAAGCTTGAATAACGCGACGATGAAAGAAGGAAGTATCGGTACAAGAAACTGCACAGTGAATACTGAAAAGAATGTTGTCGCGAGGAGAACGGCGGCAGATGAGGGGGATGAAAGAGTTAAGAAAGAGAGCGAGCGAGCGACATCGCAAAAAAGAAGAAGCAGATAGAAAGAAAGGCAGAAAGAGAGCGAGAAAGATGACGGGAAAGAGGAACGGGAGAAAAAGACACGCTTTGTGAGAAGAAAACCTTTTGAGGGAAAGTGATGAGCATTTCTGTGGGAGATCTAATACAACCGTCGAGATAGACATCGAAAGAAATTAAAATGTTTCATGAATTAGCAGCGCGTTATTATAAGTTACTGTTGAAAGAAGTGATTATTTATCACAACGTTAGTATTTAACAAGAAAATATAGGAGTAGATTAATTAATTTTTATTATTTCCCAAAAGTAATTATTGAACTTCAAAGAGGATTAGAAAATAAGATAATCAAAAAAAAATATTATATACCAGCAATAAAAGTTTTTTTTATTTAAGAAAAAAGTTTATTCGTATTAACAATAAAACTAATTATAGACGACTATTTTCTTTTCAAGACTTCAGACTTTCGAATGTCTCGTTTATGATTTAAAATCAAAAATACAGAAAACTTTTAAATACAAGTATCTACTAGTAAATACTAATGTCGAATAAGAAATGAATAAAGAAATGCTGTTAGAAAGGATTGCGCAGCGACAAATGTTTCTGTATATGCATTAAATGCGTCTTCAAATCTACGTTTTGTGTTTGATTGCCGATACTATCTATCGTCTCGCGTTCGCGAAAAGAGAAGCATTTCAACTTGCGTCCCATCGCAGGAGAGCGGTGGACGAAACAATGTGGCTTTTGTGGGGCAAAGAAACGGCGAAGCCCGCCTAAAGAGAAAAGCTAGGAGCGATTGAAATACTCTCGTATGTCCGCCTTTCTTCGTCCGTTTTATTCCCGCCTCTTTCAGGCCCCGCTACCGTGCTCGCCACCGTTGTTTCCGCGCCTTTTATATTTTGTATTACAATAAGCGAGATGTGTGTGTGTGTGTGTGTGTGTGTGTGTGTGTGTGTGTGTGTGTGCGCGCGCGCGCGCGCGCGCGCTTATACAAATGTGAATTCATATAGAACAAAAATGCTTCAAAAGTATCTCTCGATTGGGGAACAAAAATGTGGTGTGATCTTTGAAAAGAAAAGTTCAGCGATATTTCTTTTGTATTTTGAAAACACGCGTTTTCCACTGAACTCATAGATTTACGAAAATATGAACTTGGAGATCGTTGATCTTACGACGAGCGGTCGAGGAAGCTACATCGAAAGAAGATTTTCGTGAAGGGGTAGGAAGCTGGGTAAAAGCAAAAGAATGAGAAAATAACGACGGAGGCCGATGGGGGTGGCAGGATGGTGGGCAATGGAGATGGAATGGGTATGTGTCGAAGGAGCGAGTATTGGGCGATGGGGGAGGGGGACACATAGGGAGGCAGTATGGGTGGTTGCAGGTTGGTAGTCAAGACTGCCTTCAGATTTCCAGAGTGAAGCATTGTGTTCCGAAGGCGCATTGTCCTCCCGTCGGCGGGAACTCGACAATGCCGAGTCCGTAAGTTAGTAACCCTACCGTAAAAACTTATCTCCGCCCCCGAACCACCGACCTCCAGCCTCCGTGATTCCGTTCGATTTTCAACTTGCCCCTCTGTCCTTTCACTCCCTCCATTGCATTGGCGCGTTCTCTTGGGCCCCGGGGTTCCGGAGAACGTGTATCTTTCTCTCGCTTCCTCCCTTTTCAGATTACGGCAGAACAATTCCACGTCGCGATTCTGACGTCTTCCTTCTTGCGGAATCAAGCCGACCGTCGCGTAGCAAATTCGTTTCTCGCGGTTAAGAATTGAGTATCTCGTGCCCGTTTTCTATAGATACTCGCTACGAGTATCTTTAAATTGAACTCTAACAGCGACTAGTCCAGATCACATTTTGTATCGCGCTTGCCATATGCTTGGTTTATGCTTCAGTCATCCTAAAATCCTAAAATTCAGCCAATAAGACTGCCAGTCTTAATTGGTCCTAACTGAAATCTATATTCCATTGGCTGAATTTTAAGATTTTAGAGTTAAGAAATATAAACCAGGCAATAAGTTAGAAATTAATTTTTTTATAATTATGATAACCCTTAGCATGTACACACGATTGGATCATTCTTGTTTTTTTTTTAAACTAGGAGCATCAAGTAATCAGCTAGCAAAGCCCAGATAGCAAAATGCCTGTAGTCTTCTAACAGATTCTCAGCAGATTCGAGCAGAAAATGACGGCAGTCTATCATCAACTGCATTAGGCTTGTGTTCTGTTAACATCGCCTATTGATATAATGAGAAGGTAAATTGTTAGCAGAAACTGAGCAGATTCTACTAATTCTGTTACATTTTTTTCTAGCAGTCTGTCAATAATATTATGTACATCTAATTCTATAATAATTCTGTTGTTATTTTATTGGTACAGTGTATAACAGACATTAAAAAAATCTGCTTTCTATAAACTTCGCTATCTGGACAGTTATAACATTTAATTAATTTTTTTAAATACATAGTTTTATATACTTTCTAAAAATGTTAAAGTATATGTAAAAATCATTTGATATAATTCTTGTATATTTGTTAAAGCAATGAAAATTAATCCGGAATGACTCATCATGTGTATTGAAAGATCGGAAAATCATTGTGAGTATTAAAGGCCGGAGCACAAATTTTTGCTTAACGCATAATGTACAAAAAAATCAGTCTTTTATTTTATGGAAAGGAGGGAACGACTGATTAACTAATTTTCTTCTGCGTTACGCGTTAAGATTCTGTTGTGCTCCCGCCCTAAGGAAATAATTGCATTTTTTAGCATTATTAAGAACGATAATAACGAGTGTATTAATAACTGCGCAACGATATGCGTAATTCAGTTAATGTATCGATGATTCGTGAGTACCGAGGGAATATACAATACACAATGGGGCACACGGCGCGGCGCGGCGGCACACGATTCCGAGAGTCGGAAGTGAACGTTCCGAGGAGCGGATACAAGCATTAGGGGTTGGCGGGTGGTCTTCTCCTCTCTCTTTGTCTCTCTCTCTCTCTCTCTCTCTCTCTCTCTCTTTCTCTCCCGGTCAAACTCAAGTTGCCGGCCGGCCGGACAACGCTCGGCTGCTGGACAAAGCTCCTCTAATTGTTCCTATCAGCGACGAAGAATGGACCGCGGGCCTGCCTCTGACAATTTCATTTGTAATTTGCATAAGGCTTATTAAAATCACAATGAGCGCGAAGCCGCGCCGTTGCTGCGCCGCGCGGCGATGACGATCAACGGCGATCAACGGAAAACGATCGCGAGGATGATGTCGATGTGACGTGTCTCTCGTAATCTTTTTCAGAACCGCTTATACCGGAGTGAAGGATATAATCGCATTACATCGAGCGACGTCGATTGGTGTGATGTTAACGCTTTTTTCGCAAGCTGTTCTCTTATCCGCAATTTCGGACCATGAAATTGAATTTATCTCTCGAGAAGAAACGAAAAAGTGTTGCGATACAAATTTATCATAAATAGGATTTCCAAATTTTGACAGTGACGACCTTTTAAATAACTTTGCAATAATTTATTTAACATTAAATATTAACAATATCTGAAATGTATTTCCAAGAATTAATATTATAGTATTTATATATTATGATAAATAAATTGCATAGAACGTGTCAATATTTATAACAATAAGTTCATTTAATATTAAATATATGCGAAAATAGAATATTCTTTTTATTATTGAATTTATTTTTACTTGCATGATTGCAAACATGTTTAATATTATAAATTATAAATAATATCTGAAATATATATATTTATATCATAATAATAAATTTTTTTAATATTAAATACAATAGATTTAATTTTATTCTTCTCGTTTTAAGATCTTCTCGTTTTCGAGAACTGTTTACGAAAAAAGATAAATCATATGTACATCAATTCTTTTTTTCATTAATGCACTATATAGGGAGAAAAGACTTGATGTTCACCGCCCTGGCAATTGCGATGTATTGGCAATACTGATTCATTCTGGTCTCTTCGCGTCTGCTTGCGTTTACAGTGTACCCTTGACGATGACGAATGTTTTCTTTTCGCCCCGCGCGTATTGCAAAATTATTTTACACGCAGCTAAATATCCGCATTGTGCAATAAATGGCCTGCTGCTTGGCAAACAAAAGAACAAGGACGGCAGGGCGGATCTATACATCGAGGATGCGATACCTTTATTCCATATATGCCTACACGTTTCCCCAATGGCGGAAATAGCACTTACTTTGGTAAATATTTGACAGGCATTCGCTGTCGCAGTAAAACATTTCGTAAAATCGTACGTACTGTCGCATCTCTTTAAGTATATTTTAACACGTGTGAAAATTAGTGTGTGACGTGAATATCAATATTCTAACCTATACAATGACAAAACATAGTAGGTCATTGATCATCAAGCACTCCATGTTTTCTTTATTGCAAAATGTTAGCATAATAGGGATAATAATGTCGCCCTATTATATTAATTTAATGTGTTGCAATAGGTGGACCAGTTAGCTGCAAGCAAAGGCCTTATACTAGCGGGTTATTACCTGGCCAACGAGAATATAAATGATTTAAAGTATGATAGTTATATGATATTTCTTTATTTTTCTTTATTTTTTCTTTGTGTTAAATTATACCAATTCATCGCTGTGTTCTTTATATAGTACAGACAGACCAGCCCATAGAATAGCGGATAAAATCGCAGAGAACTTCAACAGTGCACTGTTGGTAGTGGTACGTTTACTAGTTTATTATATCAAAATGCGTTTTACATCTATTTCTGTGAACTTTATTGGTTTTTGTTGTCAGGTGGATAATCGAGAAGTGACTTTAGGTATGGGCTCTAGTCCATTGAGAATTTCACAATCTGTAGAGGGAAAATGGAAGCCAAAGGATAAGGCAAAGTAATTATATATTTTTAAGATTATTTGGAAAAATTATGACTTTTGAAAGATCGACTTGATAGAGTTCTTTCATCTGGGTATCATATATCTTTATCTATTCTTTTTGTCACAGTATAATTTATGAGGACGATATTGCATACACAGATGCAATGTATTCGTTACTGAAGGCAGAGGAGTATAGGAATCTGATCGATTTTGACAACCATCTCGATAACATCGCTCTTGATTGGCAAAATCAGAAATTAAATAAAATAATCGACGAGGCTGTCGACAAACACACATAGGAGATGACAATGCAACCATTCCACACACAGTTCATACAAAGATTGTTTTATTTATGTTGCACTCTATCTATATTTCATTCACTATATGCGAAGTAAACAAATGTACATACGCTATAGAGTTTATAAATGAATATCACTTGTTTTTAAATATTAGAATTTTACTTTTACCTACAATTACTTACATTTTCCTACAATTTCCATTCTTTAAATAAATCTTGTATTATCTTTTTTTAAGAGAAAATTCCTACTTGGATTCAACGGTGGATTTTGTAAGTTTAATATTTACAGATGCATTTAAAAACGCAATTATTTTCTATAAATCTAGTATAGTTTTATGTATATTTTTTCTCTCTCTCCCCCCCTATTTTATATATGTACACTCTTTTAAAGAATAATTTTGAAAAATCTTCAAGAGTTCTAAAGATTTAAAAAATTGTGCAAATAAATATTAATTGAATAGGAAAATAATAAGAGAGACTTATATTACGCAGAATAGTTTAAAATCTAAATATACATTGATTTCTACATTTACAATTCTATGACAAACATATTATTTACCGACCGGTTAAGTAGGCAGCTGTTGAAGAAGAGGGAGCTTCAATGTAAATAGTTCCTTAGAACGGTTTAGTTTCACATTTCTCCTTGTCTTCATTCGACTTTCAATTGACAAAGGTATCTTTACTATCTGTACGTAAGTAAAATATTGTTTTATTGTAATTATTATGACAATTATTAAGATTAGGTTGTTGTGTGAACTTAACCTTAGTTTGGTAACATCTGACGTTCTTAAAGAATTTTAAAGAATATGATAAACGTTTAAAATATAGATAATCATTCTCTTCAAAGACAGCAAAATAATATTTTAAACATATCATTGGAAAATAGGAGCAAATTATTTGTAGATTATGAATATATTGAAAAATAATAAATAAAAGATATGATCTCATTTGTGTAATTTATATTCATAATTTATATTCATAATTTTTTATCAACATAGTATGCTATTTTATGATAATATTATGATTGATTATATTTTATGTAAAATTATATAAATATATAATTTATTTTGACCTTCATGGATTTTTTCTTTTGAATAATTTTTTTCTGTTCATGTAGGTATATATATTCATATCCTTAAATATTTATATTATATTTTATTGTTAGTAATATTATATTTTATTGTTAATAGGGTAGGATAATGGAACATCGATGTAATTGTGGTAGTGTACATGATACAGAAATAGGAATCAGTTATAATTTGTTTGAAAAAATAGATAAAGACAGAATGGAATGTCTAAATGAGCATGAGGAAGGCAGTGGTGCTAAAGTTTTCAAAACATGGGAAGAAAGATTAGATAGATCAGAGGTAAGCCTCTTTGAGAAATTTTTGTTTTACAAATATCAAATATATCTTAACATTTTGAATTAAGATTCTTCTATAATCTTTTTCTTATCTTATTTCAGTTTGTTCAAAGTGATGTCGATGATGAGCTTCTGTTTAATATACCGTAAGTATTATATCCTGACGTAGTTTTATAGAAATGTATCTCAGTCTCTCATTGTATTTGATTTTTTGCAGTTTCACAGGAGATGTAAAATTAAAGGGTCTTATTGTAGTTGCAGATGAAGGTTATTCTCCCAAAATAGTGAAGTTGTGAGTATAATTAAGATTGCTCAAAAATAAGAAAAATTATATAACTATATTAAGACATAAAATATGTTTCAATAAACTTACGTATATTAACAGATATAAAAACCGGCCGCACATGCTATTTGATCATTTAGATAATAGCCCAGAGCAGGAATTTGAATTAATTGCAGATGCATATGGAGTACACGAATATCCTGTAAGGTAATAAATTCAACTATCTGTTTTATATTTATGTTTTTAGATTTAAGAATTTTTATAGCACGTAACTCTGATCATATACAAATTATTTGTGTGAGATGTTAAAAATTTTCTTATAAAAATTAAGTACCATATAAATATTATTACAGAACGGTCAAGTTTTCCTCAGTGCAGCATTTAAGCCTTTACTTCAGTGGTATGGGAAATACAGAACAAATTAAAATTTATTACATCGGTCTCAAAGGAGAATGGACTCCAGCTCACAAACATGGTGTAACTATTTGTACATATGAAGCACGTCCTCTTATCAGTGATCATCCAACAGATTTTAATGAAGTCGGTAGAATAATTAAATGATATTTGGACTAAAATCTGTTTGTAAAATTCTGGTTTTTTTTAAGCATAGGAAACGGACATTGAGAACATTGTGACCGTAAAATTGTGTACTATATTTTAGTATGGATAGTGTGATTCCATGATTTTGAATAAAAATCCTGTAATAATAAAAAATTTTGGTAACAGCTTTATTTCCATTACACTTATATGTTTGTAGTCTTAATGGAATTATGTTCTATGATAAGATATACATTAAAGACCTTATTTACTTAACAAATACATATTGTACATATTTTCATCACATTACACCATTAGCATTCTTTCTGGCATGGTACAGATTTATCAATTTGAGAATATGAAATAACATTGTCTTATGTTTGGAACTTGATCTTTCCTACATCCATTTCCATTTCTGAGAATTGCATATCTAGGTGAAAATCAATTATTTGAAATAATTCCAGTGGTTGTGGTATCCTGCCAGTTTCGAGTTTTGACCAAACAGGAACATCTGAAATATATCGTGATACACATAACGATCAAGCATTTCACTTGATATTTGTATCGATAGTGAGATAAATATATTTACCATTGAAATGTATCTCAAATGCACCCGACGAGACCAATAGGCCTTCTATAGCATTGCCAAGCAGGAAAATCAATATACAGGAATAAAAACGATTATTTAAACACCACTGCCATATCGATGTCAGGGGCAAACCAAAATCAGTTCCACTTACAATTAGAACAATCATAAGTATTTTTAATGTGCCCTAAATACAAATTTATATATTTATGAGACGTGTACAGAAGTACAGATCATAGAAAGATCAGACAATAAATTCAATTACCAATGCTTTCGCAATTAACATATTATAACCAGGTGGGTTGAAATTCTCGCCTTCGACATGAAGTTCTGGATACTTCTGCTTAAGAATATTTACGTATTGTTCGAAGGCTTTTCTATAGCCGCACGAGTAACTGCAACAAGGAATGATAATTTTATCTTGATTTAATGATAAGCCAGAGCCCAAACCTCCACGATAAAATCAACACTGCAATATTTAATAATGTCTTTAGATTACTGTGAGAAACCTAACAAGTGTTTCTCATTTAAAGTACGTTACAATTTAACAGCTTACGACCGTCCATTATCTTATAGGACGGACACCTCTAATATCCTCCATGAAAATCAACAAAACGATCGTTAATCTTACCAATAAAAGAACCTGAGAGTCGGTCCGGTTTTTGCGCCGAGTTTGGTTAACGGCGCCTCATCGCCGTTCCCATCTATGCTGTGCATCAGCATAACCGCAAAGATACACAGAATTAACCAGCGCATATTTATTTTTATTCTGTTCTTGTCAATTCATTGAAGAATACAACATCCATACGACGACCAAACGCAACTGAACGCGTCGATTACTGTATGATACTCTCTTTCTCACTCTCTTTCTGTCCTTCGCTCTCTAGAGTACCTACGTAGTACATACATACGTAATTGCGTAGAATAATTGTCGAATGCTGAAATTTATCACGAGCTCTCCCTAATTTCACAATTATTGTCATAACACGCTGATATTGTCAAATTAACTGATACTGTTAAATTTCAATTTGATCGATTGGAAAATGAATTTTCATCGACTGTCAATGACAAAAATATGAATTATCATTCTCATTTCGACATTCTTGCTCGTGCGCATGCTTCATTCGAGGGTTCGAGGGTGGTGAAACGTTATTGGTTGTCTATTCTCCACGTCAATGATATTGGAGTAGTATATGGCTAGTAGACTACGACTATTGAAGATTGAAAGATTTAAATTTAACTAATCAAAACAATAGGAACTAAAATTTCTTTAGATCAAATTTCAGTCTTCAATCTTCAATGTGTAGTTTGATTCCGGCCTATCAGAGCCTCCGATTTAAAGAGGATTCCTCGCTCTTTCATTTCTTGTCTCAATGGCCTAGTTTCCACCGAAGATTTAATCCAGATCAAAATATAAGAACCAACCAATTACAGTCGTTCGACTGTAACAGGGGAATACTCGACTGTAGTTGATTGGTTCTTACATTCTGATCTGGTTTAAACCCTCGGTGGAAACTAGGCCACTGCCTCGGACATGTAAGATCTCCCAAGGGAATTCGTATATTCGAATAATCTTGTTTTTTATCAGAATGTATTTTAGCGATTTTTCAGAGATCTCGAAAAGCATAAACAGAATCTCGAAGTATTCTCAATTTACTTTCCATTTTTTTCTAATTTTAAGGACCATCATGACAAAAGAAGTTCAAACAATAAAACCAAGTAAAATATAAGCAATAAGCGAATTGACCAATCAGTATAATAAGAGTATAATTAGAGAGAAACTTGAGAGAGAACATGAAAGCGTTTTTCCTGTAACTGCAAAATGCCCCCGCGCACTACTGCCCTCTGAAGAAGTGGATGTCAATTACAAAACAATATCTATTTTTTTGCGATACTTCTAAAATAAATCGCTAAAATAATTAAAATCTATCAAATTAATAGAGACTCAGGTTTCTCTCTATCTGTATTCATAGTCAGAACTTACACTTAAGACTGCTTTAAGTACAGTCTTAAAATGTCATGAACCAATCAGAAAGCTGTACTAGCAACTTAGCACATTATTTAAGATGGTCTCTAAAATAAAAAAAGGACCAACTATGAATATCGACATTAATGCCTGTTATATAATACGTACATTGAACGCGATGAGAGATGAGCAATATCCAATAAGAACTCTGCATCATGTCACGTGCAAAAAAACAGAATACATAGCTGCGATACATAGCTGCCTAATATAAAAAATTTATTTGTTAATACCTTTGACATATTTAATTTTAATTATATTGTTGAAATTTAAAAGTGACACAAATATAGGGTGGAAATTCCTGAAATATGGCAGAGCAATCAATGTTAGTTTATCATATCATAACTTTAGCGTTTTTGGTAAAGCACAACTGTGCAAAACAACTTAAAAAGACATATCAATTCAATTTGTACAATGTAGAAAAGTATGTAAAATTACATGAAAAATAAGTATAAAAATAATATGTGGAAATATATAAAATTTTGCTTTTTTAATAAAAATTGCTACTTTTATTTCTAATTGTGTATAAATATATTTTTATGTTTGACAGAAAATTACATAACAACAATACAGTATATTTTATGATTTCTATGTAAATATACAAATTTTTGTAATATCATAACATAATGG
>Ga0157363_1004631_pt1 | contig 12705 bp, 7 predicted proteins | sample AttsexASBM1_FD_111477 | JGI IMG/M metagenome (GOLD analysis project Ga0157363, IMG submission 111477) | Fungus gardens microbial communities from leaf cutter ant in Ribeirão Preto, State of São Paulo, Brazil - Atta sexdens ASBM1 | ecosystem: Host-associated > Fungi > Mycelium > Unclassified ...
ACGCACGCACGCACAGTCACGGTGATTACATCTAGGATATAATCTGTTACTTCTTGCAGGACTGTTTTGTTCAAAACAATTATGCCAGACAAACGTGACGCGCTGTGAAAAACAAAAGATATTTCGCGTTCAATAAATGACTGAAGACGCGCGTGGATTCTCGTCGGTTGGCAGTCATCGTGACTGGACCCGCGTATCTACGCGCGCGTAAAGAGTTGCGAAAAGATGCTCGCGTCACGCCGTAGACCCCGGGGACAATTCTCCTCGATTCTTCTTACACAGACAGTCGCGTATAAAGCACCTGTTGGCCGTCCGAATCGCACGCGTTCCTCGCTGCGGCCAACCTAGTGTGTTATGGCTCGTCCCACCGGCCTCTTTTTGCCACCGGGAACAGAAATAGTTTCTCGGCTGACCAAGCATCAGCCAGAGGGTACTTAGCACCTCGTCGTCTGACGGACACGCCGTGCCAGGATTCTGCTATGCGAAATTCTTCGCCGTCTTCCAGATCTCTCAGCCTAGAGGTGCCCCTTCTCCAGGAACACCTTGAACTCGGTTTACGGGTAGGGGAGCAAGCACGAGCTGACGAATGCGCACGATCTGCCCGTCGACATGTCGATCGCGATATGACGTATGTTCTGACACTTGATGATGCATCTCGGATAAGTGCGATGAGAAACTATGTAAACGAGAGATCGCGTCTTTGCTAGATTGCTATTCTAGAATGTTAGTGAATATTTACGAAAACATAAATTTGATAATATTGTATGCCCAACTATCAGAAATAAATCTTTTTCAAGAGTTATGGTTACAACAAAGTAATGGAACGACAAACTTCTAATTATTAGAGAAAATTATTTCATTCTATTGTTTTAATTAAATTAATAATATTAGAAACAATGACGACCTATAGAAATTGTTAAAAATAAAAATCAAATTGTGTATCGGTGAAATTTGAGTAATTCGACAATATGAATTTAACCTACATAACAAAAAAGATTTAGCAACTGACGCGGATAAAAATTATCTTCACCTTCGGCGAATCGGTACAAACAGCAAGACACCGTCGTAAAGATATCGCTAAGATTCCTATGGTTACAGCAGGGCTCGATAGATATATAATATGCACGCGTTCGAACGAACGTGAAATAACACCAAATTACACGGTGGGTGTCTGTCGTGCATCTCGGGTGTACCCGGCGTCCCGCGACGCGGACCATTAACGTGTTCATAATCGTCCCAGCGGCGGTTACCACCACTTGTACGTTACACGAGGTAATTGATACCGATTTCGAGGAAGCGACTTGCCAGCTTGCGCGAGCTCCAGGAATGGAGATCAAAAAGGTGAACAAGACTGGTGCATCTTAGCACCTTTCTGGTGCTCTTGGCGGTCCGGACTACCCGAATCAACGTCCGTGTAAGATACGAGGAGATATGCTTCGCCGGAGGATCAAGCCCTCTGGAGGTGGCTGGTAATTTATACGTTTATTCCGTCAATATTTAAAGAAGAACGCGTAGCCCGGATCGTGAAGAGCTCCCGCGTGGTCCACCTCTTCCTGCGGGATCTTGTTTCGAGGGTGAACGCTCGCGCGGTCAGAGGTTCCATATATACATATATATATATATATATATATATATATATATATATATATTTTTTTTTCTTTTATATAACACTCTTTCTAGTGCTACGTCGACGAACGAGTACCGTTCAATTCAATTTTTATGCGAGACAATATGTACTCGAGCTCGTATTTAAATATGAGAAAAAATATATAATATTATTTCCCAAATATAAAAATACGCATGACTGATTATGAAATTAATTCTCTAGAGACAGCATTATCTGTCATTAAAAAAAACAATTTCTTTTATTGTGAGTTTGCTCAAAAATTTTCTGTCGTCTTGTAAGTGAAGAATCTATCAATACATATTAATTCTATCGATATATATTAACATTTAGCCTTTTCTAACAGACACATACAAAAAAATATCATTCTACTACTAAAAAAAAAAATTATTACTCGTTTTCTTTTTTTTAAATAACGGTTACATTTAACAAAATATTTTTCATAATAATTTTAAAATATATTTAATACTATTATAATTTAATATTAAATTTTAAAAACTCATCAATTTATATACTCATATCAACATATATATTATATTCAATTTAACCTATTTCTAATCATTTTCTATAGAACACCAGTCTTCCTATTCAAATGTCGTTAATTTAACTAAAACAATGGATCATTTCCACCTTCAATTTAACTAAAACAAGAATACATTTCCATTTTCAATTCTTAAGTATAATTTGCGTAAATCCCAATAAAATTTATTCCGAATTTATCCCGAATTTAATTATAAAATGAACGTTGCAATACTCGTCCCTAGAAGATTAATTAAGAGCACGATTTATGAATTAAGCGCCAACTCGCTTCGAGAGAATAACAAACGCGAAAGAATGGAAACGGATACTTTGTGTTACGTACGAAGGGAGAAATAAGGGCATGAATTAATCCCACCTCACGCATCGACACAGCGCAGAAGGGTGACGCGTTGCGCTGTTAGTAAACTAGACATTAGCATTACAAAGACTGCATCTGCGGCTTTGCTTACATCCGTCGTCTGGGCACACGCGATCGCGTACCTGCGTACTCTCCTCTTCTCCGACCGAAATAAGCACACGCTCGCACGTGTGATGGAGAAACGGTACGAGCGATGACGAGCGGCACAATGCGCACGGGCGAGCCAGTTCATAATTATCTCTAAACACAGTAATTAATGCCAGCCGCGGCGATTACGGGGGTGTCGCGCGCGCACGACGAACGTTTTCGTTCCTTAAGCCCTTCATCACGACGATTACCCACTGGATTGCGATTATTCGCTGGACGTATTATGGCACATTTCGTAATACCCGTTAACAACACGCGAATTAATTTTGCACGAAATGATAGGCCATCAACCGTATGAAACAAAATGTACAAAATCTAACGAAACAACGTATTACGTAGCGAATAATGAAATTAACGATGAATTATTCACAGTACACGAAATATTAATTTTTTAAGTATATCCAAAAATAATTTTTTGCTACACAAAATCATGTTTCAAAAATGATATAAAATAATATGACAAAAATGAAAAAAACCAAACGGATATCTGCGCAGATGTGTTCCGATAGTTACATATCATTTTTATTTTTTATTTTTTTTACAACTTTCTGTCTAAAATACCAGGTTTGGCAGCGCACTTTTCGTTACACATAGTTATTTCATCCAGCATGTCGTTTTCTCTGTCGTTTCGACCTTTCGTCAAAAGGAGAGTACTGTTTTTCAGGTGTGCATCGCGTGCAACGTCTTCACGATATCTGCAATTCTCGTGCGGCTACGCTGAATGTGAAACGGAAGAGAAAAGAGACATGAGTCAACAGAGTGTTTCCAGTGCGCCGCCTAAATGCCGGATTTAATCGACAGCGGGCACGCGGTTCGACAGTTGGTGGTAATCGTGCGGGGACCGGTGCGGCGCATCACGTAACAAAAAGACCGCGACATACGCGTCGGGGATATAAGCGGCGGGTGGGCGGCGAAGGGAGTCGGACGCGCACAGCACTGCGTATAATTAGCGTAATAAGTAGTTTTTTGGGGCGGAGCCGTGCGGTGGGAAAACAAAGCGATGGCTGGGAGGCAGCTAATTTCCGATCCGGCATCGAGGGACAAAAGGGACCGGAGGAGGCTCATACGCGGATGAAGTAGGGAAGTGGGACAGAGGTTCAGTTCGAGGGGCGGAGAAGGTAAAAAAAAAAAAAAAGAGAGAAAGCAGCTTCTAAACGTCCTCCCTCGTTCATTCATCCTCTTTCAGCGTGTCCTGGCTCGGTTTCGAATCAAAAGGGGGCACCCTTTGGGCCCCGCGAGTGCGTTTTTTTTTCTCGCGCGCTCTTTTCCGCCCTTCTCTCTGCCCCGAAAACCCCTCTTTCATACATGCCGCGTACCGACAAAAGATTCGAGGTACGCGCGTGCACGCAAAGACAGAAGCGGCGAGGGGATGGGAAGGGACAACGAATCCCCGACAATGAGCCGGACGGTGCGTACCGCCATTCGGGAACAGATTAATTATAGTGTGCCTCCATAATTAGCCCCGCGGGAATCGACCATCACCGAGCCCACTATTGCCGGATTCGTGCTATTCGTTGATCCAGCCGTGGCGATTCTGTAGAATACTCTCAGCCTTCCATTCCTCGAAATACATTGAGTAATTGGTTCAATGGCGTAGAATAGATTTTTATTTTATACTCGATTTTAATTTTGTCTGTGCCGAAAACAAATCAATGTGCCGATTACAAATCACTAATAATCTTAGGACAACCACAAGCAATAATCCCAGAATACAATTGCATCCTCGTATATAACTATATAAGGTAAAAGATAAATAATAAACATACAAAGTCTACTATTTACTTTGCTATTTATTAATTACTTTGCTCTTATGTATATTTGTCTTCATTGCTACTTATTGTCAATTGATTTAATATAATTGAAATAATTATCTATCAATTTACAGACATTTGAAACAACGTACGTTACTCTCTAAATCTGAATCAGATAGGATAGGACTAATTGCCCAGTGGCATACTTTGCACTGATAATCAGTGAAATTCAAAAAAAGGAAAAATGTTTGATATTATATAACTGAAATACTAATATCTACACGTTAATTTCAATCTTCCAATACCATATTCATTAAATTTAGGTACTAAAACAAGATTAATTAAGTCACAAAATAGATTAGAGATCTCATATTTAATTCACTGATTACCAGTGACATATTTGGTACTGATATGGGTGATTATCCACTGATTCAGATTAGAGAGAAACATTTTATGCATGTCCATCTTAATATCAGCATTGTGGGCTCTCGTTTACTAGCGCTGGTAATCATAAGAAAGTGTTGGAAAACGCACTCGACAAAAAGAATCGAAGCGTGACGATTTCAGTAGAATGGATCCGGCGTAGTTGTACGATACACGCGAGCATGCATGATATCCGGACGAATTTACGAGTCGCGCTAAGGACATCGCGACATAAACCCGTAACGATCCTGAAGGCGAGCAGGGGGATAGGCAGAAGGAGAACGGATGAAGGGGAAAAACGATATGGTGCACGCGTGGATGCAAATTGCATAGGCAAAGACGCGTTCTCTTGGCGAACAGACATGAACGTGCAGCACATTATTGGTATCAAGCTCGGGAATAGACGGGAAATGTCATAATGCGAGCAAATAGAGTGCCATCAGGCGCGCGCGGCCGACTCGACCACAATTTCTTGTTACATTAATGCCGTCGGCGAGCGCGGAACGGACACGTGAGAGGGCACGATGACCGAGGCGGGTTTTATGCTCGGGAATTAGCTTAGCTTCGAACCATTGATTTCCAGCCCGTGAAATATTCTCGTCATTAAGCAACACAGCCGACGCTGGTAACCGAGATGGAAATATGAGCGTATTATATGTGCTGTTCGATTCTTCTTCGTTCGCACCTAGCCGTGAAAAAAAATATTGCAATAAGTCTTGCGAATCTAATAGATGATTATCCAGTCTTCGAAGCAGATGGTGCCTACAGGCGAAGTAATTAAGAAATCGGTATATTGAGGAATTGAGAAAAAAAACTATTTTATATAGTTAGATATAACTGTTTTTAGACATTATATAACAGTTTTAATTCAACTTAAATATCGATTATATCGCTATTTTATTTCGGTACAATCAAAGATGAATAAATCTTTTAATTGGTATTACTAATTAATTTAAAGTCCAGTATTCATAATCAATTTTTATATTCAAGACTACTTTAAATACAGTCTTGAAATGTCATAAACCAATTATAGAGCTGTGTCTTAAAACATAAATTTTAAGTCTTGTAATAAGAACGGACTATGAATACCGGTTCAAGAGTTAATTATTCAGCCTTCAAAGCAAATGGTGCTCACATACGAATTAATTAGGAAATATGTATATTCAGAAAAAAAGATATTTTAGATGTAACAGTTTTAATTCACTTTAAAAATCGATTATATCGATTTGGATTTCGATAATTAGAAAGAAAAAATATGAAACTTAAATTGTTTTTAATTAACACAAATAAGCAAAGAACCATATTCGATCAAAGTGGATGTTGCATAATATTTTTGTGTGAATCTTATAATTTCTAAATCAAGCAAACTGCGCGCTAATTATTTATCTGTCTAGAAACGTAGTCTAAAAATATAGAAAATTATACTGACATTTAATAATATATATATATAATACTATAATAAGTATTGTAAAATACTGTAAAAGATTCATTGCAAAAAATGTCCCGTCAGAATCCAAATCTGGATCTTCCTTTTAACTATCGTCTTACCAATTATTTTTAATTATTGAAAAAAACGTAGACTACTAAAATAAACCTTGCTTTTGTCGAACAAAGTTTGATATTCGAAACAAATCAATCTTTTACGAACGTAATCTCTGACATTTGCCAGAAAAGAAAATAAAAAAAGCTAAAAGACTTTTTCTCCTTCTCCGCAAAATTATGTTAATAATTTAAATACGTCTTCAAAATAGAAAGTAGAATAGACCGCGAATTTTACCGGAGCGACAAAGTCCCACTGATAAAGCGCTTTTCGTGCGTATACACGAAGAGAGCCACGCAGGTTTCAATGCAAACCACCGCGCCGTCTCGTTCCTCCACGTCAAACGCTGATTACCGGTAACAAGCTTGAAAATAGAGACTGTCACAATCCGGGAACGCGGAGTGGAGTCTCATCAGAGCGACGTTGTAAGCGCTCATGTCGGTTGACTCGACCGCGATATCTCGTTACATTAATGCCGATGGCGAGCGCCGAGCTGTTCAGTGAGAGAGAGCACGACGCGGCCGGGCGGGCTCTATACCTAGAATTAGCATGCCTCCGAATCATCGATTTTCTACTTATCGGCTATCTCCGGCCAGTGCCCCCTCCGATCACCCTCTGATTCCCTCTGATCTCACCGGTATCCCTCGGCTCGACGCGACCTCTTACCGGTCATTATACAACTCGGGGCTCCATCGAACCGTGTTCGCACAGGCTCTAATGGTTGAACCCGCACTTAGGTTCTGCTCGCCGCATGCAACTATCTGCGCCTTTGCCTATCTCTGCGCGCCGATAACGGAGAACGTTCCGCCGGAGGAACCTCCGACGATACCCCCCGGGTATCATCGCTTTCGATCGTGCGCGCATCGCGTGCCCGGATATAACGGTAACTGACCGGTAGCGGCAAACAAGCGCATAGGCAAAGCACATAAGGCGACGCGTGATATCTGTAACGATGTAAAACTAAGAAAAGTTAGCTGATGGCTTACTACCGAAGCCGTTTTGCGCCGATTCAGATAAACTCAGAACTTCCTTCCGTTTTCTGTTCGTAATTATATGCCACGGTGCTACGTTATGATCCTACATAATAAATTGAGATATTGTACTTAATACGAGGAAGCTATTAGTTCGAACATATTAAATCCATAGATGTAATAAGAAAAGACTGCGTATTCCTATGAAGTTATCACTTTAGCTTTAGAAAAAGCAAGGTAGCTTGAATTATATTCGTTTCCCTTTCCTTAAAATATCGATTTGAAGAGAAATGCTGATATTCTAATTCTTTTTAATAGAGCACAGATGTTAAGATCAAAGAATATACAGTCTATATTTATTATATCTATGATTAGACTAATGCTGTCCAAGATTTATAATTCTAGATATTAATTTAACGTATTATCATTCACGTTTATTGTCTTCGTTCCTATTTCCATTACAAAAAGATAGGCAATAGGCATGAATAGTTATCAACTGTATTTTTTTAAGAGCCGTAAATAGTATTCTCTTGATTTCCATTTATTGAAATCAAATGTATTCTTTTTGAGAATAATAAAATAGAAAGATTATCCTAACACGAGGAACAAGAAATTGTGAACTATTCGTAAGTAAAATAAAATATTTATTTAATTAAAATGTTATATTTATATCATAGATTTTGTTACAGCTTTATTTATCGACTTTTTTCATGTATGTTTGTATTGCAAAAGTACTTGTAATGTATACGATTATTTTAATTTGTAATTTAATTATATTTTTGTAACATGCAATAATTCAAGATTCTAATTACTTAAATAAAATTTTATATGTATAAAATTGAATTAATAAAGATTACATCAATAAAAATTATTTCAGAAATTTTTTATTTTATTAAATACCTATATTTTAAGGACATAACAAATTATATCCCCTCACGTTGACACTTGAATCATAATCTTTTTTTTAAAGAATATAATCTTTTTTGCGATCCAGAAACACTAACTCTAGGCAAGAATGCTGATACACGTCAAGCTAATACCCAGAATTATAAATCTCGTACGTCATTGTATTATTAGATATTACCATAGAAATAAAGATGTCTAGTTACTCAATACATATTAGGCAGATAGAGAATGCCTAAATAATTTTCATCTTCTCCTAATCGTCTTCCAAGTAGATCATATCACTTATTATCTCATTATTGAGGAACGCGACAATTTTCGTTGCTATGATAAATCAAAGTTCGCCAGCATTAAGCGCTCCCGTTAAAAGAGCGTAATTAAGGAGATATCTTACACATGGTGAGAACTTTGCTAATAATCCCGGTTGAGGCGCTACCTCTCGAGGGGTTCCTCTCTCTCGTTGTGGTTCGCGTTCCTAAAGTTTGTTAACTCTCGTAAGTCCGCCGCAAGGAAGAGAAGGGTGGGTATATAGTGAACGAAATGAAGGGAGTTTCTCCGCCACGCAGAGTGAGTTTTTGGCGATTAGATTAGACCCCGACCCCCGTGATGGACCAGCTGTCCACCGGAATTCGCTCAAGAATCTGCCTAAGTGGATGGAACCGACGTGCAAGATCGCTCGAGCCATTCCGTCCTGTGTAATGAACGAACCTCGTACAAGTTCGCAGAACTTCTTTATTGCCGAAGTTTCGACATAACGCAAGATCGGTAATGACCGCTACTTAGCGAGAGGAGATTAAAAATTTCTCGTAGCAATCTTATATCGACACGTATTACCACTTGCGAACTGATCGTTACCTTTTACGAAATATCAAATAATATAAAATTTTATTACATGATGTGTCACATTCACAGTTTTTTATTTGTACAACAAATGTGAGCTTGTTATTTTCGAAGTTTCCCATGGAAAAATCGATTTTGTTGAAGTCTAAAAATTTAGCTAATTCTGAAAATAATTTTGTCAGGGCCATCAAAAATAATTGTTAAGACGTTTAATACTTATAGTTAAATTTTTTGCACTATGATTAATGTTCTATAATTAAACGTTCTATAATTATTTTTATAATTCAATAAAATTTTTATATACACTGAGAAAAATTTCTGGTTAAAAATTAACAAATCAGTAAGATTCTAATCGTATCAATCAGAATTCCGGTCATCTTAATTGGATTATCTGATTATCCTAACTAGAATTTAATAAATTTAATTAGAAAATTCCATTAATGTTCAACTAGAAATTTTTCTAGCGTGCTAAATTTTTAAATACTTCAACAAAACCGTTCTTTTCGTATAGAAAATTATATTTTCTTATATCGCGAACAATATAAATTATCTTTTAAATTCAAGAAAAAGAAAGAAAAACAAATACGTAAATAAAAATGTTATACGTTGAGTAACATACATATCGGCAATTAATGTCAGTATATTGTAAAAAAAATATTTGATTGAGTAACATAATATATTAATATAGAGAATCCAGAGAAGATACGATTTTATTTCATTGATGTTCAATTTAGACGAAATCGAATCGATGCAAGACTTTTTAACGAACCATTCCGCGATCGGTTGTATGCAATCATGTAGGTACGCACATTCTCCGAAATGAGATCGAAAGTTAAATTTACTCGAGTTATTTCTATCCTTCGGTGGAGTACACCGCAAGTCGTCACAATATCGGTCGGAGGAAGGAGGAGGAAGAAAGCGAGTCCAGGAGGTGGAGGCATGGTAGGGAACGCCGATCGATAACAATAATAATGGAAAATGATCGCGACCGCAGTGGCACGTGATCCAATGACTATGCCCAGGAGGCGATGCCTCATTATTTCGATTTCCAAGCAACTAACCAACGACCTTAGCAGCCTCACGAAATATGAACGCCTCGTTCCCCTTCCTCCTCATCATCATCTTTATTCTTCGTGCGAACCCAATCATCCCTCTCGGCCACGATCCGTACGCCCTGTTGCATTCGGCCGCGAATATCGTACCGCTCCATTGCTCGGACCTCGTAATCGCGCAATCCCAAGGGATTAGAATATGGATTGGCCCGCATTAAACTTCGACTTTACGCGCGGCGAGCTCATTTTATTGAGCACGAGAAAATCTTATTGCAATTCACCACGTATTTCATTTTTAGCGTGAAACGTAAGCGATACATAAGAATTCTATATATACACCTCTGCGTAATAACGTCAATGAAAATCATTTTGATTATCAGAAATTACATTAAAATATTTCATACTAATATAATTTCATAATAATATAAATATAGCATTACGTTAATTAAGTACATTGCAGTTAAAAAAAACTTGTGAAAAATTTCACATTTCACATGTCCTAAATGATACACCTAAATCTTTGTGTTAAATTAACACAAGTTAAATATGTTAGATTGCAACGCTTCAACACAATTTAGAAACAAATTATGGAAGCATATTTCTTCAGTAAAATTAACATTTATAATTCTTTGAATTTTATATTAATTGACTCTTATAATTAATTTAAATTAATTAATTTAGAATATATGTGCATGTAACACATGCATATATCATCTTTAATTCATTTACTGAATAAAAGATAAATCTGCATCAAGATAGAATTAACGTTTTAAAACAATCTTATTTTTATATTTGTTCAAATAAAATAACTACAATATATTAAATTAACACTCAGGTATGTTAAAAATTGAACACAAAAATTTCAACAAGGACCGGTTTTAACATAAGTAAAAACTATTTTCACTGTGTGAATCTATATCTCTCATGAATATTATAATATACTAAAAATTGAAAATATATTTTAATACATTATTGCGAGACTTTCTGCGAAAGAGATTCAGGATATTGACCTTGTAATGTACGATGCACTTTCAAGCGCCTCGCATAATGTTTGTACGCGTCGAGCTTATGCAGTGAAATAACCTTGTAACTGATGTTTTACGATTGGGTGCCGGTTGAATTAGAATAGCAATTCAGATCTCTCATCATTGTTAAAGAAAAAAAGGAAGAATATATAAAGCATCTAAGAGATGAATCGGATAGGTAGAGGGTCACGATTGCCACGTCTCTTGTCGGACAATTCAGAAGAAGTTGATACGAACGTACCATATGAGAGAGAATACTCCGAACATCCCTGCGGGCGTACAACTCTGTTCTTGCTTTCAGTACGGATAAGGCGTGAGGTTCGAGAAATACGAGGTAATTGTCTGAGATAATGATCGTACACATTACATAGATCCGTGATGCTTCACGGGTCTTCACCGCGTGCATTTGAATACCACCGATATTAAATACGGAATCGCATTTACACATCACTGATAATGAGTGAAAGATCAAACGGAAAAACGAAAGGGGGAATCTCTGAAACAACGATGGATCGTAATCGTGAGCGGTTTCATGCATGAACGATGAGACTCGCGAAAGCGGCTTCTCGCATAAAATTACTAAATCGCTCGATAATTATAGAGCGTCATTTTCCATGCTCGATAATATATCCCGCGGGACAACGTCGGGTTAATCGTTTCTCCACGGAGGAGCACCGAAGGAGCCCGCGGGTCATGGGTTAAACGGGCCGTCCCGCGACAGGACCTTCGGGATACGATTTCCTCGGCCCTCGGCCGGAATCGCGCGCACCGCGGGCTCTATGCGGGTTCCCGTGATAAAGTGCTCATAATGTTTTTAACGAGTAAGCCGCTCGCGCGTAATCTTATAATTCGGCCATGGCTCCGACCGGGGCCCCGTGGTATTTCGAGAGTGGATATAATGATTCGATGATTATGCGGCCATATCTCACCCACGGCTCCGTCCCGGAGATACAGCCGGTGAAGAGATCGCCGTACCGTTCGTACGGTTGGAAACAATGTCGGCGGACCCTCCCACGCCGCGTATACGGACTGTACCACGGCGAGCCGGAGTAATTCCCCCAATTATAAAATTATTATCCTGCGGTTGGCACCCCCGGGCAACACGCGGGACCAAGCCAAGCCTCCGCTCTCCTCTCTCGGCCTCATTCGCCATGTTCTCCATGTTCACCGCTCCTCTCTCCTTATTCTCCCTTTCCGCCACTTCGTTCCCTCCTGCCGTTCTTCCTATCTGTCCGGTTCTCGTCGATCCTCGTTGATTGTCCGACAAGACGTGCGCACTCGCTTCGTGACGCGCTAGAACGCACGATTCGGAACAGATCGCTGGAAGCGTTTCTCTCAATCTTGTGTTTTCTCCAAAGAGAATAAAGAGCATACTGATTCGTTCGATACTACGTGAGGTTAAAAATCTAAATCTCTTGCAATTAAAAAAAATATAATTAGATACTTGAGAAATTGTTGAGCAGTTTATGAATAAACTTTCGATATTTACAGAATGATCGTACCATTTCCTTTATATAACATTTATTTTTAA
>Ga0157363_1004632_pt1 | contig 12705 bp, 5 predicted proteins | sample AttsexASBM1_FD_111477 | JGI IMG/M metagenome (GOLD analysis project Ga0157363, IMG submission 111477) | Fungus gardens microbial communities from leaf cutter ant in Ribeirão Preto, State of São Paulo, Brazil - Atta sexdens ASBM1 | ecosystem: Host-associated > Fungi > Mycelium > Unclassified ...
AAATATATATATAAAAAAAAACTCTCTTAATATATACACAAAAAAAAAGAAATATAAAAAATTTTATCAAAAAATAAATATATATATATATATATATATATATATATATATATATATATATATATATATATATATATAAAATCTTAATCTATTTGGAACTTAATAATGATTTAAATATAACATTACATTTTTGGCTAATAATGTGATGTTTTTTGCTTCAAATCATTCAATAAGACAATTTAGTTATTATGTATTTATTAAATAATTTTGAATAAAAAAACCCTTGAATACATTGTTACACATATAATATTGAAATTTTATTAAAGCTCGATTATGAAACAAAGTATTATACTATTTCAAATATAACATGTCTGATATCTTTTTTTACAGCATAAAACAATTAATCTTTTTTTAACACAAAAAATAATTCAATTTATGCACACATAACATACATACATATATACGCATTTATGCATGTTACATAAATAGGAAATTCTTAATTCTTAAATTTGTACCATACACAGTTACTTATTAATAATATCATTGAAACAATAATAAATATTGAAAAATTTTCATCGCTCTTACATATATTTAATGCAAAATAATATAAGAAATTATTCGTTGGAGAGTTATAGTAACAATGCATAAAATTCCAATCTGTTTGTTATGCTGATGAATTTTATCCTTCCTTTTTTATAAAAATAGAGAAATTATTAATAGAAAAGAACTGCTGTTAAAACAGAACACATTCTCTGTTGTGTGCTCAACACACTTGTAATACATAGTATAAATGAATAAATTACGATTTCCACAAAACCCGTTATATTACTACTAATAACTTTATAGAAAATTTGAGCACATGCACTTTGTTCTCCGATGCTGTAAAGACTGCTATACATAGACATCTAAATGTAAAAACATAATTATGACACCTAAAAATATATGTATCTATATTCTCTAAAAAATGCAATAATGTTAACATAAGGTATTTTATTAGTCGAGATGTTTATACTTTTATAATTAAAAAGCTTCACATACAGTAGCCTTTTTATGCACCAATATAAAAAATTATATAAATAACCACAAATTTTATTATAAATTTGTTGTTAAAAAATTCAAATTTTATTCATAAATTTTGTTTGATAGTCTAAATCAATTTTACAAATATGCATAAAAGCATATAAAACTTCAAGAAATTTATATTTACAAAATCATATATGTACAAATTAGAAAAGTAATGTTTTTTTATATTTTACATTATATTATTTACAAAAGTTTTTATAAAGTTGAAGAAACATCAGTCCCTTGTAATATTATACCTTTGCTCTGAAGATCTTTCTTAGCTTCCTCTATTTGCTAAAAGAGAAAAAGCAACAGTATTAGATAAGAATATATTACATGTACAACCATGCCTTCTAAAAAAAAAAGACTACTAACTTGTTGAAGTTCAATGGCTGCGCTTTCACAGTTATTAAAAGTGAATACCCTGAACAAGACAATAGTAATTGCATATAATCCAAAGAGAAATAAGGAGATAATTGGAAGGAAAAGTATAATTTCACGCCATTCCTTGATAAGAACAGAGTTGCTTGTAATTGTAGCAAACCACACGCCAAAGATTACAGTTGCACAAGATAGCCATTCTAGTAATTTTGTCATCTAAAAAAAGATTTGTATCATTTCCCAGTTACTTATCATTTTTATTAAAATGGAACAAAATGCTTATTAGAGAACAATATTTAACTTTTTAATCATGTATGTAAATAGGTTTCGGAGATGATGTGCATATCTATAAATTTCATATTATAATGTACATATATGATAAAAAATCCCGTATTTTACTGAAGTTTTTGTGTCATCATCAAATATTATTAAAATATTAACATGTGTTTATACGTACTTTCTTAGTCTTAACCTCAAAAACCTAATAGATACAAAAATAATCGAAAGGAATGTGTGTGATGTCACATGTGTAAATTGTGAGATGAAAGCTATAAACATTAAGCCTGTATTACGCGTTGGGATTTGCGACTGCCAACCAATCAGGCTGGAGTCCCATGAGATGTAACCGTTTATTGCGTATTGCGTAACGCGCAATCAGAAGCGATTCGTTGTTGTGGTTTCGTGTTTACTGATTATTAATTGGTTATGCAATTACGCGATATGCGGCAAATACGCTTCATGGGATTTCATCCTCAGAATGAAGAAATATTTGTCCCGATTACGCAAGTTTTGTAGGTCTAGTTTTATGTTCTCGAACCTCCTTACTCATGAAAACTGGACAATAACTTTATTCTAGAATCTAGATTATTCTCATTTTTTTGTATGTTTGGATTTTAATTATGCTTAGGTAATTTATGATTTCAGAAAGAAAAAATACAAACATACTTTCTTCAAATATATTTTTGTTATTTACAAATATTTATTAAACCATAATTTATCAAATGGTGATAACCATTTTTGGCAACCAAGCATGTTATTCTGAATCATGTATTTCCAAGTCCAAAGATGCAGATTGTTTTCTTCTAACCATTTCTCTTTAGCAACATTTTTATCTAGAATTTGTTGACTGACAGCTATGGCTTTGAACGGTAGTTGATTTGCTATTTGGTTTAATATTTTTTTTACCTAAAAAGAATTTTATGTTTCAGTATATTTCCATTTATTTACATTTTTTTCATTTAGAGATCCTTTCTAATCTCATGTCCTACTTAATTTGTATTGCTGGTGCAAATAAACAAAAATTTACAATTTTAACACAAAAAATTTCAATTTCAATTTTTCAAAATCTCAGGAATAGCGAAAAAATTCGGGAATTTGAATCATGAAGATTTATTGAAATCAAATTCATATATGAAATCAATATTATTGTATTATTTTTCGATGCCCTATTGATGGTAAAAAAATTTTGAAAATCAACAAAATATTGTAGAACAAGATTACGCTATTTAAAATTCCAAAAATTTTTTATCTTCTAGATATATGCTGTCTGGATAAGTTATTTTTAAAAAACAATATATAATCAAGATACCTCAAAATATTCACAATGCCCACCAACTTCTATAATGACTCGTCCTGCTTTAATAGGAGTGACATAATGATCAATAGCACCTTTACCTCCACCCATACGATGTCCTTGTCCCTAAAACATAATTATTATAGTAAGAAAGTATTTCTTTAGTTCCATATTGCATGATCCATTATAATTGTTAAACCTTTTTTGTAACTGGTTGCCATGGTGGATCCACACGCCAAATTGCAAACATCCTTTGTTGATCGAGTTTTCTACCAATTGTTAAACGTATCATCTCAAAATGACCGTATTTCAATCTACCTCCTCCTGTAGCCTATGATTTAAGAAAATGATAATATATTTCTAAGATTTTCTTTATTACTAAGAGCTGTAAATAAGAACTGTCTATACTGTCCTAAAAATAGTATTTAGAATTTGTGTTTATTTTCAGTAATATTTTAATAAGATGTTAATTCTGATTGATTTATATTTTAAGCTGTATTTAAGACAGTCTTAAATATAAGAATCTACTATAATACTGACTTAAATGTATCGAAAATGTAGACTTACAATGATACCAAATTGTCTGTACATAAGGAAATTATGTATTTTTTCTGGACCCCGCATGTATCTCAGTCGCTTTTGCATTTTGGGAGGACGCATTCCTGATGGAAACTGTGGAACTCTTTCCACTACCTTAAGTCTTGCTCGCTCCGGAAATTCAATATCTGATGACCATATATTAAATATAACATCAAATAAGTTTCTTCAACATTTACAATAATATTTACTTATAATTGTGTGATATACTTACCGCCAAATTTTATTGGCGGAGGAAAGATCTTTAAACCAGCTACTGGTGTTATAGATACAGATTGCCATGCTATAAAAATATCACAATGTGAAAAATACCGATAAAAATCCAGAGATATTTTTAATTGTATTGAAAATACTTACTGGAAAGTAAAAGACGTGCCACGTTTTTGGAAGCTTGTAACATTTTAAGGTTAAAAAGATATATCTTTTTAGTTTATAGCTATATGAATCGCTGAGTAATTCGAAGCAAAGAAATAATTTCTTTCTTTTTTCTTGAATTTTTTCTTTCAATTTTTCCTTCAATTATTTCATAAAATAATATTTGCAAGCAAGTAAATGTATATAAACATTTTTTTGTATCTCTTAATTTGTCGAATAGGTTTATATTTCTTTGTATATTAATTAAATCATTAAATCTATTTACTTGCAATTGTACATAGAATCTTCGTTTTCTCTCTTTTGAATGTCTAAATATATTTATCTTATTATAATTGCAAAAATTCTAGAGATTCAAGCAACACCGAGCAATAGTTCTTTAGCTCACCTCGGTCGGTAAATTATATTAATAAAACTGTATATTGACAATTGATAAAAGAGGATCCTAAAATGCTTTCCATTTGATGATAAATCAAGATAAGTGTCGTTTTATCCTTCTTGATATTCAAAGAGTGACAAAGATAGAAATTCATTCGAGAGAAATCTGGAAAAACTTGAGAAAGGCCATGTCGGTTTTTTTCCTGTTAAGGATTCCGCATAATAAAAGAGAACAGAGAATAAGAATTTCAATTTATTAGAAATCATATATTGTGGAATACACAGTTTCTAATTGATTGAAATTCTTATTCTCTGTTCTTAGTTGTTTCTTTTATTGTGCGGAGCATTTCTTACCGTTCAAATCGCCTGTACACTACCGCCATTTTCAAGTACATCCATTTTCAATTTGATAACTATGTGACTATATATTTTCTGATATTATCGATAAAATCGTATCGTCGAAAGTAGATATGGTTTGTCTCTGTACTAAATCTTCAGGACAGAAGTGTGCCAACTATCCATAGGAATAGTTTAATTTCGTCCTTGAACGAAAAAATTTTAATTTTGCATCTTCTACATATATAAATAAAAGTTGTTAAATTTCAATAAACGAAATTGAAAATTCGAACAAGTCAATTTAATGAATTTTGTCTTATAATATCTTACAAAATTACGAAGTTATGTTTCTTTATGCAAATTTTTAGCCCGTTTTTAATAAACATAATTACTAGTGTCAAAGTCTCTAATTACCAAGAACTTATTTTATATTTTTTATTTTAAATTGTATGTTATTTTATCGAGCCGTAATCGGCTTATAGTAAAGTAATTTAAAAAATTTCTGAAACGCAGAACAATTTGCAGTAATAATAGTCTTAAATTAATTTATTAACTGAAAAATTAAATAATAATTAACAAGATATTGTACTTTTGATTTTAGCCAAAGCTGTATTTAGTACAAATTGTTTCATGATATTAAGAAAATTTGCATGTATTTTTATACAAAAGAACATACATTTATAGAATATTTTATCAACCTTTATTTAAATATAAATTATTAAAAAAAACAATAAAAATTAAGACATAATGTTGAACTATTAAAAATACCTACGCGAATAATTACTAATTACGTTTAAAGAATCATGCAAGTAATATAGGATTGTGCCAAAAATGCCGCACAAAGCAAAACGCGAAATGTACGGCGATACGTTTGTCAAAATCATGTAAAATACGAATAATTAAATAAACCGTGACTATTTTTTATACGCAATAAATGGATATTCCAACAGTACTCGGTAAACAGCGTGGGAAGGGGTCACGCGACGAACAGGGTGGGGGATGGGGGAGTGTGTCGCGCGGCGCGTGGTTGACTACGTCATCACTTCGGCATTCGACATTCGCTCGGCGACCTCGGAGGGAGATGGACGTGTTTTATAAGTCGCTTCACGTCTCGTATTAATTAATGAAAATTAAATATCTACGAACACAAATAACGTAAGATTGCCTATTACTAAAGAATGTATTATTAATATATAGGTTTCGATACACACGCGGTTTTTGCTTTATTTCTTAGATTACGGACATACACAGCTCATGAATATTTTAGATATTTCATGTGTTCTTGTACAGTATATATAAAAATGAGATTCTTCTAATTTCAAATTGTAGCTTTTTATCACTTTGAATCGTATAATCCATTTTCTCCACATTCTTAATACGGGAAAAGTAATAGATAAATTATGTTTAAATTACATATCTCTAAATGTGCATGCTATTTAGTATTTATATATATTATTTTATTTAGTCGAAATTGTTTCATAATTTAAAATAAATTTTTGCATTTATCTTAAAAGATGTATGACATATCCCCTACAGCACAAAAGTTGTAACAACAATGCAGCAATATTGCAACTTTATTGCAGCGACATTGCTGCAAATTCTGTGCTGTATAGGATTGTTAATCTTTATTTAATTGTAAATCACAAAAAAGAACAATAAACGTTGAGATATAATGTTGGGATGTCAAAAGTACTTCACGTGAATAATTACATAAAAAAAACCACGCTAGTAAAAACCTCTTTTAATTGTTTGTTTTTTGTCAGCACATTGTAATTGATACGAATATTTAAAATTATCCTGATGAAAATAAAAATCGGAGCGTAAATCAGATGCAATGGAAGAGTAACAGAAGGCAAAAATTGAAACATCAAAATATAAAAGAAACGTAAATGCTTCTTTTACATTTCATTGTTCCAATTTTCGACTTCTAAAAGTTTCATGCTTCTGTTACTCTTTCATTACATCCGATTTACCCTCCGATTTTTATTTTCATCAGGATGATATAAAATGAACGTCGAATATGTTTCTCGGTGTATCAATATAATTATGATATCACATTAAACGATTCGCGCCGTTAAGAGATTAGATACATATAAAAAATTGTTTCATTAAATGGAGAATATTAAAACTGTAAAGAAAATATTATTTTATTTCGTATTATGCGTTAATATTTGAACAGTTAGACGGTTGGCACGCGACCTTGGTGAGGACGGTACGGGGTGGCACGGGGTGGCATGGAGCGGCGCGTCATGTTTACGTTACGCGTAGTTACGGCGCAGTCATTTCCTTATCGAGATTCGTACAAGCAGGAAGTCGTGTGCGCTTCTTTTTCACATTATTTTTTGAAATCTTATCGCGAAGAATGCCAAATAAAGTACAAACGTTGTACTTTATGAATAATTAATCATACTAGTAATTGTATTATATGAATATAAAACAACATTTCGTATTATATTTAGCACTTTTTGCGATTATTATAAGTATGTTTCAAAAAGAAATGTGAAGAAGAGCGGCACGCGCGACATGGTTATTTGTCTATACGAACGGTATCACACGAGAATAACAAAGCAACGTAATATGAATATTCTCACGCAAATAACGTAATTCGTGCTTTTACAATAAATATAGTTTAATAATTTAATTAATTTTTTGTTTTGTGCCTTTCGTTATACGATCCATTTAAAAATTAAACGTAACTTTGAAACTTTATTATATATAATAATAAAAAAACATAAAAAAAAGCATTTCTCTTTTTTAGCCCTTTTATCTGCTCTAAATTTATTTCGCAATAATAACGAATTGCAGACGTGTGTTTGATATTCGTTTCTAAAAGTTAACTGATTACGTAATAATACAGATAATAGCTATATATTACATTTTTCAGATTATCTTTCCTTTCACTTTGACGTTGTGGGAGAATTCAGTATCCAGAGAATATTTATATGAAAAGAACGGTTTTTCTCAAGTATCTAAAAATTTTCGGATATATCTGATATATCTTAGATATTAAGATAAATTTTTAGATATTGAATAAAATCGTTCTCTTCGTGTAAAAATCCAACGGGGAAGCTAACGTACCTTCATCGCCGATTTACTTGAAAATGAACGAACCGCAGCCGGTTCGTCGCGTCGCACGTTTGTTTCGGGAGTGTCGTTCAAGTTATAGTCCGCGCGCGATTATAGTGTATTATTCGCGAGTGTTTTACGCGAGTGTCCAGTGCGAGAGGATGTGAACCGTATTCTAAGAGGAGGAGAAGGAAGTCTGAGAGAAATATCGTGCATAATCTTGGAGCAATTGTGTGTAAATATTATTTTTTACTTGTAAAATTAACTTTTTTTTTTTAAAGCATGTTTTTAAATCATTTTATATTCTATAAAATAATTATATAAAATAATTTTATATTCTCTAAAGTAATTATATATATTCTCTAAAATAATTATAAATATATTTTTAAAGAAGATCTTAGCAAAAATAAATTTATATAAAATTTTAAAGTAATTTTTAAATAACTCTCTTTTTATCTAATTTAAATAAAAGGAGACTTAAAATTTAGATAAAATAATTATACATATATATTCTCTAAAATAATAATTGTATGTATTCTTTAAAAAAGTAATTTAAATGATACTTTAAAATTTTATTTATTTTTGCAAATTTATTTTTGCTAAGATCTTCTTTACAGAATATATATATATATATATATATATATATATATATATATATCTACTAGTAATATATTTGGTAAAAACGGGCAAAAATTTATATAAAAAATTTATATAAAAAAATAACTTCGTAATTTTATAAGATATTTTAAGACAAAATTCACACACTAAATTAACTTGTTTGAATTTTCAATTTCATTAATTAAAATTTAACAACTTTTATTGCATATGTACAAGATGCGAAATTAAAATTTTTTCGTTTAAAAACTCATTAAATCTCTCCTAAGGATAGTCGGTTTTATCCTGAGAATTTATAGAGATAAACCATATCTACTTTCGATGATACAATTTTATCAATAGTGTCAAAAAATGTAGTCACGTAGTTCACAAACTGAAAATAGATGTATTAGTACAGACGATTTCGATAGGAAAAAAATCGATATGATCTCTCTCTGGTAGTACATATAAAATATGAGAATACGGCAGATAGCACTAAGTTGATGACGATTATAAAATAAAAAGAACAGAATTGAATTTATTTTATGCTTTTATTCTACCAAACACTGTAGTATATGGCATTATATAGTTTATACACTGAATTAGTTTTCATATGTAATAATTTTATACATAATTTTATACATAAATCATCATTTCATGAGTCATCATCTTCGTCAGAGTTTTTTTTCGTATTTGTTATCAGCAAAACTTTAAGCATTTTTATTTTGAACGTTCTCTATAGTCTTCTTAACAAGTGCTTCCCATTCTTCGGGCTTATTCTTTGTAAACCAATCACTTAAAACATTCAAAAGTTCTTTTTGTTTTTCGGAGCATTTTCTGCATTGCGTTTGCATAGCTTCATTTATGATTCCTGAAATCATAACGACAAATTAAGTTTCACATTTATCCGTTTTATAACATAAAAATAAAATCTATAAAAATAAAAAAGAATGAGAAAAAAGAATATTTGAAAATCGATATTTAAAAATGCAATATTTCTTAGCATTACTGCAAATCATGTGTGTTTCAAAGAGAAAAAGTGAGAGTCTATCTTTTGTTCAGCACATTTCTAAGAAATTGTTTATTCAAAGAACGCAGCAAAGTGGTCAAAATCGGTAGTTTAATCGGTAGTTTTTAATCGGTAGTTAAATACACGTGCACTGTTTACCGCGCTAGACTTTTATGAATTGTTTTAATTTAATTTTATAATTTTTCCAATTAAGTTATTTTATCATAAATTACATATAACCAATCTACTTAAATACTTTTTATCAATATTTGATTATTGATTAATTTATTTTCTATTTTTTATTACATATATATTTAAATATTTTACATTTTTCGTAAGAAATATGTTTAATATTTTTACAATATTTACAATATTTACAATATTTTTACAATATTTATTTGAGAGTAATTTATTTTTTACGTTGAGAGAATGTGAATTGTAAATTTAAAATTAGAATTCGATCAATTATATCTCAATCTTTTTTTTTTAATGTTTAAAATTAAATTCATTTTTTCTATTTTTTTGTATAATTGCCGGATAAAATTCAATTACCGATAACAATAAATGATGAATTATCCAACTTATTCGACAAATACTTATTCGACAAATTAGCTAACGGTACATTCCTTATAGTTTAATCATCTTTAATGATCAAAAAAAGCTTTTTAAATTAAAATACGGTGAAACTCATTTGAAATTAATTCAATGTTTGTTTTCATTTACTATACTTTTATTTCTGAATAATGAAAAAATTTAATAAGGATTCTTAAAATTCAAAATTATTAGAAAAATAGGGCAAATGAGAATACGGTGCGATACTTGATGCGTAAAAATTCACAAACGATTAATCAATTAAAACATAAGTATATTTAGCTTGCTTAAAAGTCGAATGACCACATTTGGAGCTATTTTTAGCAAAGAGTTAGAGAAGAGATTTCCTATAGTCTTGTGTAATAGGCAAGTCCCAACTCAGATTCAAAATCATTCAACGAAATTCATAAGCCAAGCATCATTCACAAGCAATGATGATTAAAAAAAACCTGCAGGCAAGAATGCAAGAAAACAATTAAAATATAACGATTCTGACTTTGACACTGTTAACATCGTTTTAACATCATGTCTTTGTTCTTAATTATTTTATCTGATTTAACTATTTTGTTCATTTTATGTTCTTTTGGCTTTTGTGACTCTTGCCTGCAGGCTTTTTTTTTAAATCACTATTGGCTTGTAAACCTTTGTTGAGTTTTGAATCTGAATTGGGACTTACCTGTTACGCAGGATTACTGTAACAAATCTCTTTTCTAATTCTTTGTACATCGCTAAGGATAGCCCCAAATGTGACCGAAACATTCGACTTTTAAGCAAGCTAAATATATTTATGTTTTATGATTTATTAATCATATTTGATTGGTAAATTTTTGCGTACCATTAAATATCGCGGCGTACTCTGATTTGCCCTATTTTTTTAATATATAATAATTTTTTATTTCTAATTCGATTAATCGTAGATCTTTCGTTATAGTAAATGTTCGTAATTGTTAATTATACTCGAGAGCTATAAATGCCTCAGATATTTTATTTTATAGTTATTTCTTTAATAATTCAGGAAAATTAGTTTTAATTACAAAACGACAGAGAGAAAAAGTAATATGATAAATATGAGAATACATTATATGTATATTTCGTATACATTATATATATGTAATGTAAGAATACCAGCAAAGAATTTTGCATCTGCAGTCTTGCATGGTGCAGTGCCCAAAAGGCATTTGTAATATTGCATTCGCAATTTTTCGTTCGCCAAAATTTCATGAATATTGATATCGTCATATCGATTCGAATAGAATTCTTCCTCTGCGAATACACATGCCAATGCAACGGCGATGATCGTTACGATGAGGGTTAATCGAGCCATTGTTTCTTCTACCTTTGCACAAACTCTCAATAAAATTACTAAAGTAATCAACCAGCTGTTCATTCTATTTATAAAGGTTAGTCGTAGCAAAAAAATTGTTATGTCAGAACATCTCACCAATGACAACGTCTTCATTAAAATACAAGGAATTAAAAAAAAGACAACTTTTTACGAGAATAAAGGATTTATAGAAAAGTTTCTTTTTCCTTCATAAAAACGATGATAAATTATCAAAATTATATTGGTATCAAGCTTGAAGTGACATGAAGAAGCAATTTGAAAAATGCAAATTTAGATAATATTGTTTTTTTTACATATTATATATTTTTATTGTAACGTTTCAATAAAACATTCAAAGTTTCACATTCAACATTCAACATTCATATGTTTATATAACAATATAATATGTTTATAACATTTTTTTATTTTAGTTCATAAAACATACCAAATTTACGTAAAATCCCGAGACTTTCTGTATATTCCCAGACAGAGAATTCAAAAAGAATTCAAAAAGGATTCAGTTGTTATGTCATCAATTTAAAATTCATTTTCATACACAAAAAGAATTCTTTTCTGAATAATTCTGATAAGAATTTTTTATATATCTGAAAATGAACTCGAAATTGTTGACATATGAATAAATTCTTTTTGTGCTATCTGTGTTTACAGCGTTTTTTTGTTTGTTAATAGCTTATGTATACCAGATTGGCAACGTTACTTCATAAAAATAACTCGCTTCTTTATTATTCATTACTGTTCTTTTTTCTAAAAAGTAACTCGTTACCGTTACCGTCACTCAAAATGTAACGAGTCGTTTTGTTTAAATAGTGCGAACTAAACTGAATCGAAAAGTCCTCTAACATTTTGCAATTTTTGCGATAGTTAACAAGATACTAATTATTAAACATCGCTTGATTTTCAGTAATTTTTTAACTCAAATACTATCAATTTTGCAGAAAAACAGCGAGAGAAAAATTGTTTACTTTCTTCTCATAAAGTTCTGAGAATTTTTTCAGAATTTTTTAATACCGCATTTTTTCTCGTGTTGCGTTGATACAAATAAGAAAATGTAGTTGATATTAAAAAGTTGATAAAAAATTCTGAAAAAATTCTTAGAGTTTTATGAAAAGAAAATTAATGATTTTTGTCTTTTGCAGTATTTCTGTAAAGTTGATATTATTTGAGTAAAAAATGATTCAAAATCAATATTATTTCAAAATCAATTTTTAATATCTTGTTAGTAAAGAATTTTTCGACTCAGTTTAGTCCGCTCTATCTGCATTAAAGCGATTGGCCAAAACGGGACATCCTGTATATATATATATATATATATATATATATATATATATATATATCTATATTTTTATAAATATTTTTTTATCACTTTTTAATATGTATATATACTGATATTTGTGAGAGATA
>Ga0157363_1004634_pt1 | contig 12701 bp, 10 predicted proteins | sample AttsexASBM1_FD_111477 | JGI IMG/M metagenome (GOLD analysis project Ga0157363, IMG submission 111477) | Fungus gardens microbial communities from leaf cutter ant in Ribeirão Preto, State of São Paulo, Brazil - Atta sexdens ASBM1 | ecosystem: Host-associated > Fungi > Mycelium > Unclassified ...
ACTGAATTAAAATTACTTCACTCAATATTTGGTAGCTATTATTAGATTCTTTTTTCTTATCAGTGTACAGTGATTTTTCTATTCTGTAAATATTGATAAATAAAAAAATTTACAAAACGTAGATAATTAATATTATTATGAAAATATTTTTTAAGAAAGTCGCAGAAAATTTTATTATTATATTCTAACTAAAATATTATTAAAAATGTCGAAACGATTAAAGATAGGTGTAGATATCTTTATCGATATCATTCTCGTATACGTTTGATGCAATAAAATGCGAAAATAATGACGATTGAGAATAATGGCAACGCGACATGTTTGTTCTTAATTAATACTGGAATGTGACGCAATCTGTGGCAAAAGTATCGCGGGAATCGGCGGCTTCTAATGAAACCGCCGTCGGATAGATTAATATCATAGGGGAAAACTATTTTTGGCTCAAGGGCGATCGCGCGAATCGTGCGACGAGTGTTCCGTTCGTTGATTGCAACTCGACACTCGGCAGAGAAAGGTGGCGAGCTGTTGCTGCTGCTGCTGCTGCTGCTGCTGCTGCTGCTGCTGCTGCTGTTGCTGCTGCTGCTGCGACTCATAGGGACGAGTACTTACGTAATGCCAATTATGGTGTCTACGATACTTGCGAGTAAACATCGCTTCGTTACGGTGCGTTTATGCACGCGTTATTCTGTGTCAGCATACCTTGCACTTACTGTTACCGCAATAACGCCGCGGTGCGAAGACACCCTTTTGCTGTCGCTCAGTTGTCCCAGATAATACGAGTGAATGTATCCACGGTACTACACGCGGTGTGTCGACGATCGTTTGACGTCAGAATAAAATAATAATATTCATGCACGCGAGACACATATGTCACTGGTGTTCCAGCGACTTTATCTGTGGATGATCTACGTAGATTCCAATCGCGCGGATCTCGATCTCGCGCAAGCTAATGACATAACGTCGTGATCAATAGCAATTTTAATGTCTTCTTGGAAATATTTGTCGACTTTTTTTTTTTTATATCGATGAATTGCGCTTTTTCACGATTGTCCGCCGTGTTTCTCACTCACCGTTGCGCGTCCGCCGCGATGTGTGCGTACAAATGTATAAATATACACAAACAAGAACTGATTCACCTAGGGAATTTTCCGAGGCGCGCGGAAGCGCCCGGTATACGCTTAATTACCGAAATATCGCGCTACATTTCGCAATTTGTTATTATCGAACGACAAGCTAGACGATTAATAAAACAAAGTACACTAATTAATAATAATTTGATTTGCGTAATGAGCGCACCAGCGCATTTGCATTTATTGACAAAGTCAATAATGATTTATCGATTCGCAACCGGCAAATAATTGTGGGGCAAATTAAATTGGAATTAGCGTAAAAGCGGCGCCCTTTCTCATTTTAATTAATTACCTTCGCGACAACGTGACGTGTGCGCGCGCGCGCGCGCGCGTGCATTGCCGGCGGCACGAGATGCCCTTTCGTAATCAAGGAGATGCTATTTCTCTTAGCAAAAATAATGTGCACACACGACGTAACGAGACGACGGTTAATTATTTAACCCTCGTGATTGAATAATGTCAAATAAACGGTGAATTCGCCATATAACTTTTTGTTTTTTTTTTTTTTTATTTAAACCGGTTTCGCGAAGAATTTAATCTTTATCCGCTCGCGTGGTGAACCGCAGATGCGGTTTATTAACACTGCTAGATTTTTGCTAGATTTTTGCGTGTAACATTTACATAAACATTTTCCGTGCTCCAAAATTAAATATTCGAATCAATAGCTAGTGATCAGAATTATATACATAAATAAAAAACAGATTTATAATATATTTTTTTTCTTCTTATATAATCTAATGAATTCCTAACAAATTTTCTGCATGATAAATCTTCTCGATAAATTCGCGAATTTAATACCTATACGTTTATTTAATTTAATTCGTAGGGAATAGTATCTTTTGACGCATCCTCTACATTCACTATCACAAACGCGTCGTTCCAGCGTTAACGATCGCCAGAAAAGTATTCTTCCAGTCGGTTGTGCACGTGCGCGTTGGAGAACATCTCAGCGTCATCATCGTTCCTGTCGCCGTCGCCATCGTCGTCGTTGTTATTGCCACTGTCGTCGTCGTCGTCGTCTTCGTCGTCTTCGTCGTCGGATGACTTAACCAACGTGACGTGTGACGCCGGGCGTGCAGCGAGCGACGCGATAAGCAGAGATACGGTCAAGGCCTCCTCGGATGCCGGCCTATCCGTTCCCTTTCCGACATGCTGCTGCATGTACATGCGGCTGTGTGCGCGTGAAATCGAGAGGAAGATAGATGGATAGAAAGAGAGAAAGAGAAAGAGAAATTTTCCTCTTCAAGTTTGCTCGAATAAACGAATAGACGAAATGTTGGAATAAATAAAATAAGATTAGAAAAAATATTAATGTCGCTTAAACTTATTATGTGTCTTTTGTAATTTTTTTATAAATCACGATACATACTCCTGTATAATATTTTTTTAAACGGTATAACTTGCTCCTTTCCTAATTGAAAACATCTCAAAACATTTTCAATCATATTGTATTCTAAAAATAATAAAAATAACATTATCCGTTTTGATAAAATTCTATGCGTGCGAAGATTTGAACAAATCGTCAGGATATTTTTTCCCGACATTTCTTTTATATTTTTAAAATTCCTAACTGAATATCCAAAAAATTGCAGATACTTTTGTATTTATGTTTCATAGTAAAATAATAATTGCACGATGGAGATGATAATTCGTACATTTTGTATATATTAAAAATTTAATAAATAAAGTGAGAAAGCATATTTAATTATTTTATAGAGAAAGATTTTAACACAATAAATATGGAAGAAGGCAAAACTGAAGAAAAATACCGTAATTTAGACGTTGGAATAAAGATAGGGGGCGAGCGTCCATTTTACATTGCAGTGTAAATTCGGCGAAGACCTTCGGCGAAGCCGTGGCGCGATTGGTCCGACTGACCCACTGGCACTGACCTTGGGCCCACCCGACGTGCAGGACTGACCGGCTGCCCGACTGCAGCAGGGTCATATGTCCCTCGTGCAGATTCGACAGCCGGTCGGGTCCGGCCCGAATATCCTCGAGGAAGCAAGCGAGACGGGAGACGGGAGATACGAACTGCGACGTAACCACAGCCGAGTCTCATGGCCGAGCATGCATCGTCGGCTCTTTGTAATGCCGAGCGGAGCGTGGTTCGTCTCGCGAAAAAGTAGGGTAATTCGTTGTCGTGCATGCGTGAGAAAGAAAGGAAGAGAGCGCGCTCGAGAGAGAGAGAGAGAGAGAGAGAGAGAGAGAGAGAGAGAAAGATTAACACCGCATCGCACCGCATGAGGAAAGAGAGATTTCGTTTCGGTATTACTAATTTTTTACAAATAACGCTCGGCGGGATATAATAAATCGCGAACAGTCGGATTAGTGCACTATAACGTTTCTTCACCGAGATTTACATTCGCTTTCGGGCTGTTAATTTTTTACGTTACTCCACATATTTGAAGTACAAACTTATTTTTCGACCATATTCGCTATGTGTGCGCGCTGAAAATCTTTTGTTCGACTTCTTTTCCGTTTTTATTTTACTGTTATATAAAAAGTAAAATATATTTAGCTTTTGTAATATTAGTTGAAATAATGTTGTACTGAATATTTTGAAGTAAAAGGTTGATTTTTTACTGTGCGTTTCTAAAAACGCAAAAAAAAAATATTTTATTCTCTTAAAATTTTATGCAGTTTTGGTATATAAATCATATTACTTCCACCTTTATCGTTTCTGCAGGAAATTATTAAATGAGATAATATATTCGCTTGATTTCGCCGATTTATTTTTGGAATTTCATTGTGTTATAGCTACTGTTTCCGATAAGAATTCTGTTTTTACTTTCGACTTGCGACGAGCAGCATAATCATTTCCTATTGAAGCCTATGTCTACGAACGCCGCCATCGCATACGATCGTTCTCCTTTCTCCTTTTTTTACTCGCGCCAAATAAATAATTCATGCTCCTTTTCGCGCAATAACGTTTACCTCGTGGCCTTGTCGCGCTCCTTGATCCCGCGGTGACGAGACAACGCTGCCGCGATCTCTTACCGGTTATTGTTCGAGGGCGCGAAATTCACTACGAAGGTACATTGAGGGTCGGGAGAATCGTCAACGAATAAAAAAAAAAGAAAGGTAATATGGAGGAAAAAGAAGGACGAGGATTTCGGATTTCGGACGAGCGAGGTCGCAATGGCCACCGATTACGTTTTATCCTCGCGCGCTTATGTGCCGCCTTATGTTTGTGAATAAAAGAGAAACGTTCTACTTTTTATTCGTTGCAACATGAATCTGATTTAAATAATCTCCGTACTCTTAATCCTTAACAAAGACACACATACGCACGCAAGTAAATCTCTTGTACAAATGCAAAGAAACGTGCGATGTTAAGTCAGTAAATTTATTATTCACGCATACGTGACATTTACAAATAAAAGAGCGTGCGATAATTGATATCGGGAAAGAAATAAGATTTTTCATAAAATGTAAAAATAATTTAAAAAAATTCGACACTTTCGTCGAATTATATATAGGAGAATTGTGAACCCTGGCCAGAACAAAGAAGATTCGATTCCGTGCCGAGGCAGAAATAATGGTGCAACAAAGGAAAAAGGGAGGCACATCGCTGTGACGCGTCGCAGCTGTCCGAAGAAACGCCGAATTGGCCATCGCGCGTCGCGTCGGTGAATCGGTGCCGAAAAGCGATGAAGGCCGTTCTCTTGCCGCGCCGCGCCGGCACGAAGCTAAAACGCTCACGAAGATTTCGTATGCGTGGCTCCGCCTCCTACTTCTATCCGACCCATTCTAAACAAATGAATCATGTTCCAAAATGGCCGACTGAATTTAGACGTCACGTGGCATCGGCGCACGCAAACCAGCGCGTGCACGGTACACACGCTCACGCGGCGGCCACACGCACGTCGCCGTCACGCCGCGCCGGGCCGGGCCGGGCCGGGCCGAGCCGGGCTGGGCCATGCAGAGCAAAGAGCACAGGCTGCACGTTGTACCGAAGAATTTTACGCGCACGAAACGACGGGGACTGACTAGTGACTGCAGCTGCACTCGCTAATCGGAAGTGTGAACCCTTCCGCAGAGGAGATGCGATTTTTTTTTTTTTTCATTGTATTTGAAATAATTTTCAAACATGGAAACACATGAGACAAAATGCACGAGATAACAGCGAGAGTCATTTATTTCTTGCTGATTAATCATTCTGAAAATTTTTAATCTACTTTATCTGATTGTTTAATCAATCAACTTTGTTGTAAAAATAAGCGGATAATCAGATATCTCCGAAACGAAGTGCGAATGGCCGTAACAGTTACTGAGAGAGAAAAATATAATAAATTTTAATAAATATTCATTTGAATAGTGCCTGTTGAATATTTATTAAATGTAAACATATATTTATTCGGTACAAGAATCATTAATTTGATTTAACTATTAAATTCTTTTATTTATTTAGCAAATATTTATTTTCCGTAAAAGAATTTTATATTAGTATTAATCAAATAATACTTTATTAATATAAAATTAGAATAAATGATATAAAATTAATATAAAGTTTAGTACATTTTTCTCTCAGTGCAGTATTGCATAAATTGCGCGCTTTTTGTATAATACATTTAATATTTTTTGAGAGAAAGATTGTGTAACAAATATTCAACAAGTTGCAGGAATTCGTTAGAAAAATATAGGAAGCGAAAAATTGTGACGAGATAAATTCAAATCCCACGCAAGCATCAATACCGATAACGGAATCATCTGTCTCATTGACAGATATAAATGTATTATATAATATTCTTGTATATCAAATGAAGCTCCAAATTATTCGCTGCTACATAATTATTCGTGAAACAGTTCAACTTGTGGAGTAACAAGAACAAGTTGAAAGTACATAGGGAGCAACGCGTGGCCGCGTTCGAAACGGCAGAAGATTTGCAGCAGCGCAGCGCAATCTATCGTCTAATCGCATTCTTGTTGCATTATGCACGCGGGAGACGCGAGAAACGAGGCAGACGCGCGAGGCACGTTCGTCGTGATTCCTTCTCCTCGAACGCCGTCAAACTCAAACGGTGCAACGTAACTACGCCGCCGGCAGCGATTCTCTGCGTCGCGTCGGTCACGGTGATCAGCGATGAATTGACGAGACGCGACGGTAGGCGGACATTTTTCGGTACGTGGCACAGGCATTGGCTCACAAAGAGAAAGGCTTTAGAGCGGGTTGACTGGCTGCATATAACGGCTAAGCGCTGCTTAGAAGGCCGGCGGAAAATTTAATGTCAAGTATACATGGAATCGGATTTACGGCATAATGCGGCGACGTCGATCGACTCTCCCTCTCTACTCCAAGCCTCTCGTCTCGTCTCTCCCTCCCTGTCTCTCTTGGTCTTGTGCACTCACGCTTACAACACGTGCAACGCGCGCACATGCTTCGAGAGAAATAAAACAGTCGCTTTGAAATTTAATAAATTTAATAAAAAAAGGGAATCGTCTGTTTAGAAATCAACAGACGTCTTCGCGAATAATTAAATTTTTTATCTCCTTCCTCCTCTCCTCCGCCTCCCCTCTCTCTTTCTCTCTTTCTCTCCCTTCGTGTTATAGAATGCTAGACAATATTTATGCTGGATTATCTTTTAAAATACTTCAAATTTGTAATTTGATTTTTATTAAGAGTTAAAGAAGAATTTTAACTCTTAGCTATATATTGCAATTTTTTAATTTTATCATAAATGATTTGGTGACACGTAAACTTTCGAATGCAAAAAATTAAATTGAAAAATAACTTGAATTAACTTAGTGAGTACCATTTAGATAGTCTTCTATAACTAAATATCTTCTATAACTAAGTATCTTCGATAATTAAAAAGGAAGATATCCGATAATAATAAAAATAATAATCCTGAACATAAGTCAAAAAATGATGCTTTACGTTTGCAGGCTCCAAACGTAACGCGAGCTTGAAAATTGCGCGGTGAATTACGTGAAACCAGAGTTCTAGACTAATATGGCCATTTGATTAATCCGGTTTTTATCGCGCTTTATCTACATGTGGAATCAACCGCGAGATTGCGGGCGAAAAACGCAGCGATTATCTGAAAATTCCCCGAAGCGTTACACGCCGCGGCAAGCCTCGGTCGCGTACGCGCGGTACATGCGAAAAAGTAGAATATTATTGGAGAGCAGAGCTCTCGATTCGTCATAGATGACCGTGAGTGATAGGCGGGCTTGCGCGCACGGAACTTGCCATACTTCTCCACGATTCTCTCTTTCGTGCTGCGCGCGCTCCATTAACCCACGAAAATATCGTATACATTTTTACGGGGATATCGACGAATTCTTCGTAATGGACAATTTAGAGTCGACGTGTCGGATTTCCATTCTATTCCTCGAGGGCAAATAATATATCTTTCTGGGAGCTTCAAAATAATTATAAAACCCGTCATTATATGAAAGTCACACATCGGTTACCTTATTGGACAGATTGAACAAATCATTTATTCTTAAAGCAATATTATATATTTTCAAAAGAATCACGTCGCTCTTGAAAATATATTATAAATAAGAAGAGAGAAAAATATTTTATTTTATATTTTATTTATCTTCAAACACAAAGAATTTGATGATAAAATTTTGCACTATTTTTTCATCGCGTTAAAAAAAAAACTTCTTAGCATATGTTCATTTAGTAAAATTTTGATTCGTTTCCAAAATGGCGCGGATGGCAATGGTCGATTTCACGAGCGTTGCGTAACGAAAAAAGAGGCGTCGTCGCCTAGGCGCCCTATCTAATCTCACACTTTCGGCTGCCATCTTGAGACCCGACCAACACGCAGTGTCCGCGGATTATCTAACGAATTTTCTAAACCGCCAATCTGCCTCAAGGTCCTTCCTCGATTTCCTCCTCTCTCGACTGCTTCTCTCTCTTTCTCTCTCTCTTTCTCTCTCTCTCTCTCTCTCTCACACTTACTCTTTCTCTCTTTCGTTTTGCACGCGGGAGAAACGAGCAGGAGTCTTGCGCAAAGTTTGAAACCGTATATGAAAAAGATAGCCCGGTCTGCGATAAGATAGGCCGATTAATAATAGGACGTCGCTGCACCGCGCGGTTTATCACGACATGCGAGATGCAGACTTTAGGTACAAACGATTGCCGACGTGTGCAATATTGCCGATTATGTGAAAATAATTGGGCAACAGTTGAAAATTTTATGAAATGATAAAAAAAAATTATTTACAGATTTTAAGATGCTTACTAGCATCAAATTATTAATAAATTGCTTGTCAATTTAAGTTATAATATTATTCTAGTTCTGTTACAATTACATTTGAAGATTAAAAATTAAATACAAATTATAAAAGCTGGCTTTATGAATAAATCAAATTATTACGTAAAAAGAGCATAAAAGCCTGATTGAAAAACGCTGATTCTTTTGCGAAAAATTATTCAAATATAATTTAAATACATAAATTAAAAATTAAATTCGACGCACAGTTTGCAGGATTGGATATGTAACATATAAATTCATACTGAATTTAAGCACTAAAGCTTAACCGTTTAGGGTCTTTATTCACATTACGGTTTGAAAGATATTTTGTTTAAAAAAAAAAGTTTCTCTTGTAAATCGTCAGATATCAAAGAAACAATGGTCAATTCCTTGAATTAAATAACATTTCGTTAGTTTTAATTTTCATGAGTGTCAAAATGTAAATTAATGTATTTCTATGGTTAGTTTTAAAATAAACATTCATATTAATATGTGCATTTAATAAATAATAAACAAATTTGAGTTAAATTTAATACATTTTTTTTCAGTTAATTATTTCAATTAAATTAACGACATATTGAATAGAAGCAATGATCCATTGACGATTTAGAGAAATTATTAAAAATATAACTAAAATTAGGTATAATTTAACATTATGAATTTAACAGTGTAGAAAGTGAAAGAGAAATATAATTTTCGATTATAAGCGACAATTTTGCGCAACGATATCCAAAATATGTAGGGTTCTAAATTATATTATTATAAATATCGCTACTATTATTTAACCCCTTTACTACCAACGTTATCATACGTTATATCACCACGAAAATCCGTAATGCTATTACGCTCTCAAATTTACTAAGATTACATGAAATTTATCTGATATGTGACGTGTATTTTTCCACAAACGCACCTTAATCGAGGTTAATCGCGCACTGCGAGACGAGTAGGTATAACGGCATCGATATTGCATGCGGTTACATACCGCGGGCATTCGATAGCGTCACGACGGAATCGTATATTGCTCGACTGATCGTTCCGTTTCGCCATCTGGGTTCATGACTCTCACGTGACAATAACGTCGTTGTCGTGACTGCGATTTAGTCAGAAAGTACGATCGTCGAACGTGCCTCGGACGTCTTTCTAGTGCGCGATGCATGCGAAGCGAGCGAGAGCCTGCGATTCGACTCGTCTCACCCTCTTCTATAACGGGTCGATGGCGCCGTCTTCTATAAATTAAATTCGATGCATCGAATCTCCCTCTTACTCAAGAGCGCTTCCGATTCATTTCCCATTTCTCGTGAGATTTTTCGTCGGCGACGAAATGACTGTCCGAACGGAGCGTCGGATGATGCTGAAATTTTGCAACGCGGCGACGAGCTGTATATATTAGATTGTCTCTTATTCAAAGTGTCACGGCCGCGATGCGCTGCACTTAAGAAGCGAGACCGGAGCGGAGCGACTGGTCCCGCGCGTGAGTGGTTCCAGCAAATAAATTGGAGAGAGAATTTATGCATTGAGTTATAAGAGAGAATTTTTCTCGATGCAAACTGACTGCGCGCAGTTAGCGCATATACATAAATCATCAAGTATCTTATCAGTTAAATAGTAATGAAAGAAAAAGCGTATTTTCGGAATATTTATCGGAACAGTTTGCACGATTTTTTTTAGACGACAGTTATCCGATCGAAGTAAGTATATACAAGGTCAATAAATATTTACACATTAATTTTTAGATATTTTTAATAGAAACTTTATTATAACTTAGATTTATAATTGCTCAGTTTCGAAATTAATAATTTTTTTTCTTATATTTTTTAATGTTTTGATATTGGTTCATGTAAGGAAACAGTTAATTCTGTCTTACATTTCCTTGCTGAAATATTGAATAAGAAAACGTATATTTGTATTTTTGAAATAAATGTACTCGGTAGGTCAGTGTATAAAATTATACATTAACTCCGAAAAATTGTTCTCCGATTTTAGTGGACCACCAGTCATTAGGATTTTATTTTAACGTCGTATGAAATGCGATATACTTCTATAACTTTGACTAACAGTTTAAAAGCAGCTCCATTCCTTCGTAATTAAATTCTTCTTGCATAATTCTGTTCAATTAGATGACCGTGTTGGAAGATTCGACGATTTAAATCATGACTGGAGAGTAACCCGCTGCGGAATACAATTTTGCATTATTAATACGCGCAGTGACTTTTCCGTTCTCCCTGTCTTCATCACAAACGTCCACGAATCTGCATTTTTCATGAAGCCACTTGGTAGATCGCGAATTCTAAGAGTCACGAGCGCGACGCGGAAAACATCGTAGGCGACATACAAATTGCGGAGCCAGCCGGTGTTGCGTCCGTGACTGGACGGTATAATTCGTAGACAGTACGTGTTACCGATCAAGATAATTTTGATTGGAGCAAACGCCGTCGCACGCGGGACAAGTTTCTTTCCGTTTTTTTGCGTTGCGATTGGACGTATCGCGCGCGTCTTACGCGATGATCTTCAAAAAGTGATGAATCCCTGCATGATGACGAGGCCGCGCGCATGCCATGCGCGTGAATAACGTCGGCGTTCGTTACGCAATATCAGTCGCAACATTTCGCGAGGGTCAAATTCGCGGAGCTCCGTGAAGCGAAGTTTTTCACAGGATGCTAATTAGAAGTCTCGCTTAATTGCTTTTCAGTTTTAATTGTAAGAAAAATATAGTTACTTGTGTTTGTAATACATCGATTTGTCGTAACAAAATTCGATTCTTTATTTATAACGAATAAATTTTTTTCAAATAAAAGAAACGTATATGTATATGTAATACGCAGTAAGGAATTAGATTAATTATTAATTTGAATACATACTTGTTTCGAATGTTACGAATATAAGGTGGTGTGGAAATGTTTCGCAGAATCAGCATTAAAATTCGAGTTTGCAAATTCAGCTAAAATGGAAATGACTTAGAAATGAGTTCTCGTCAGCGAAAATTGATCCGATGACATGATCTGCCGCAACTTAAAATTTTCAAGATCTCGCTATGTCTGGAATTAAAATATTCCGAAAATAAAATTAACCAAAAAGTGGAATTATTATCTACCCAATCAAAGAATTATTCGTGGAAAATAATTTAATTTTCAATTAATATCGAAAGAGAATATTAATGTTTAAATTGGTCACAGAATAAGCTACAACAATTTCACGTGTTATCATTCTCTATTTTGTACAATGCAAAATAAAAGTCTTTATTATATTTATTAATATCTTTTAGTATATAAATATATATAATTTCATTTAGTATATAAATATATATAATTTCATTCAATTATGTCAAAAAATTTTCAATTAGTTCTTAATCAAAAGGGTAAATTTTAAGAATCAATTTCTCAAAGGCCATGTTTTCAATTATATTTCTTTTGCGTCACGGAATTTCGAAAACGTAAGATGTAAAATGTCTCTCTCGCAGGGAGATACTTTTATTCAAAACGAGTTCTCGAAGGCACAAGCGCGTCAGAAGAGTTGGCAAGCGCTCGCGGCGCGGCGAAGGACAATCAATAGAGGCTCGCATGTAAGAATGCATTAAACCGATCTACGAGCGTAAGACAAAGCGGCCATGTGACTGGAACAGGTTCCGGGGAGCCGAATGCGCGCGCGCGCGCGCGTGTGTGCATCCATGACTCCGAGCTCTACGAAATGAGCCGAGCGTTCGCTCTAAAGATAGAAGTTGATGTGTCTTCGGCTAACGCAACACGTAGCCTTTAAATCAGAGTGCGAGCGCGAAACAAAGACAAATGGCGCCGCGATCGAGCGCGAGAGAATTCGCGAACGACCATTTGATAAGCACCACATCGCGAATGCATGGCTATTATCGCGCAATGCCGTATCCGTCCGCTGGGAATACTGAACTTTCTGAAGCACTCTGGCTCATATTTCGGCTCATATTTACTTGCAAATTGACTCGAATCGATCAGGTTATAATTAACGCATTTATTTTGTTTCTGTAAATAATGACGTTTCAAGAATAGCCTAAGCTGACAAGTTACGAATACAAATTTTACAAATTCACGCGCGCGCGCGCACACACACACACCACATTAGAAACCCAAGTGTGTAAAAAATAACTTCAATGTATGTATCTAATTTGGTTTTGCGTGTAAAAATGACACTATATTACACGTAAAATGTATACATTCACATTTGAATGCAGTATAGTGTGTTATTTTTATACAGAAAAATATATAAACACACATTATTGAAATCACTCTATGCACATTTAGATTTACAGTGTACACACACACACACACACACACACACACACACAAACACACACACACACACACACATGTAGCGATATTAAGAGAAA
>Ga0157363_1004635_pt1 | contig 12699 bp, 6 predicted proteins | sample AttsexASBM1_FD_111477 | JGI IMG/M metagenome (GOLD analysis project Ga0157363, IMG submission 111477) | Fungus gardens microbial communities from leaf cutter ant in Ribeirão Preto, State of São Paulo, Brazil - Atta sexdens ASBM1 | ecosystem: Host-associated > Fungi > Mycelium > Unclassified ...
TATCCTTACAATTATAATATTAAAATGTAAAATATACAAATGATGCTTTCTTTATAATATAGAATGCTATTTCTGTCTGTTGCGTTATAATATTTTATATTTGAAACAGCGCTTTTATCAATTTTCGTAAGCAATTCATGTTCCAGCCCAGACTTACGATGTTATTATATTAATTTCTCAATTTTGTATGATTATCTTATTCGTAGAATAACGTATATGTATCATTTTCCAAAGCAACATCGAAGCATCAATTTCCAATGTCAGCATTCATCTTAGCGAGCCTGTTTCATTGAAGTTGCAAGACTGGCAGAAAGATGAGATACGAGCCCGAAGGAAGAACATCCTAAGATATCGGTTGTGCAAAAGTGCACGAATAAGAAAGGTGCTCGCGGTTCCTGGGTGGTCCCCTCTTCTCTCTTTCCTTCTCCGCCATCACCCCCATGACCCCCGTAACCGTCGCTTCCCGACGAATCGCGGCGCGCAAACGCGAAACTACGGAGCATAAAACACGTGGGAATCACAAATACCCGTGCACGCGTGAACGTAGATGCACGATCTACTAGAAAAATATATACGAGAGACGTAGAGGTGCGCACTGCTACAAATTAACCGTGGACTCGCTGGAATCTTCCATCTCTATCCTTTCACCTTTTTCTCTCTCTTTCTTTCTCTCACCCCCTTCATTCCCTCCCTTCTCAAGCCAACGCCTTGTAGCACTTCCTCTCATTCCCCTCCGAGACTCCACGAGTTCCCCGTGTTATTCCCTTCTTCACAGACACGGCGTACATACGAAGTACCAGGACGTACCTTGCTTTTCTCTTCCCCTCTGCGTTACTCTTTCGAATGTGATACGATGCGAATACGTATATATACGTATATACGTGCGTGTGTACATAACGTGGACGCGTTCACGTACACAGGCCATCACCATCCAGGCAAATGCCTGATAACGTCAGCCACATCGCGCCCGACAAGCTCAGTAATTATCCCCGCACATGCCGGTTAGTTAGCCGGTTTGCTGTACGCCTTTAACAACTCGTGCGTACGTCGCAAATTGTCTGAAAACTCGTGTATTCGTTAGTTAAGATACGTGCACACAATTGCCAGCTGCCTCTTTGTGCATTATGCTAAATTTATACAAGATGGAAATGTGCAAGTTGTAAACCAACAATAAGCGGGCAATTTCTCAATAAATGTCTCCAAAGATGATTTCTTTTGCTTCTACTTGTCTCGGTACAAGTGACCAAAAATTAAAATTTCGATAAAATGACAACAGATGTCTTTAATATTCCAAATAAAATTTTAATTTTAAAAAATATAAATTTATCTTAAAAATTTTTTTAATTATTACAACTGCAATAAAATTTTTATTATAAAATTCTGTAACAGTTATGATAAATTTATAATTGTTTGTAGATATAGCAACTTTGAAGTAATTTTTATATTCCTTATAATTGTATATTCCTTAGAGAAATTTAATATCTAATGTAAATATATTAAATTGATTAGTGATTAATTACTTATTTTGAGCATTAAAAGTTATTGTTAGTGATAGTAAGTAATTAATAAATAACCAATTTAATATTTACAATTTTAAGGGATGTGTATAATTAATTAATGTACTTTTTCTATTCATTTTACTATCACTAATTATATTTGACCAATTTTTATAAGTATAAAAATTTAACTAAATTTATATGAATATATTATAAATCAACTGTAATTATAGTTTAATTATAGTCTATAAAATCTTATAAAGTTTTATAAATTCTGACTTTTATATAAAATCTAATGTTTAAACGTACAAAACATGATACTTTATGTAATACTAAAACAGAAAAAGATTTAATATTAAAGTAAAATTACATACGTGCATCTCATATAACATGGTTTCTTAGTAGTTTATAAATGGTGGTATATTCCATAACTAAATGGCCAATATCTCAGTTGATATGGGAAGTTTCGAAAAAGTCGGTACAGAAACTGCGATCATTATTTCCTTCTTTACCAGCAGAAAACTTATATTGTCAGTTTCATAAGCAATATACGCCTTTTTATCTACTGCTGATCCAATTTAAATAAAATATTTAAACTATCTGAAGCAATACGCTACAAAAAATTTTGTATGGCATATTACTACAAAAAAGAATTTATAAAAATTATGTTAATATGAATATCGTATATATTGAAAATAAAAAATATTATATGTATGAAAAGTCGATAAATCAGTTATCTGATATATCAATATCGTTTTACTATTTATCTTTACATTTTTATATGAATCATAAAATAATTAATATTTGTTTAATAAAGGAGAGGAACGTTACATTTTTAAAAATATAAAATTAAAAATTTTGTAATATTCTTATTGTAATCGCATTTATAATTAAAATGGCAACTTGTAAAAGATTTAAAAAAATAGAAAAAAATTTGTAAACAAAATAAAAACATACCTCATTCATTCACATAACTCATTTATCACATTTTTTTCATATCTTGACAAATATATTTTTTTTATCATAGTTTTATTATATCAATTAAAAAAATATATTATAAAAAGATTACTATAAAATAACAGTCAAACATGTATTTCATATGCCTGTCAATAGAGCAAGCTAAAAATCTTAGAATTAGTATAGACGTCGAGCATCTATGAATAATGATAATATTATTTTCATTCTTTTATATACAATAACTATTGATTCAATACGGAATTATTTTCATTAAAACTGATTAGTAGTAATACACAAAATAACAATAAATTAATTTATATATTTTAATTTAAAAAAATTAATTTTTTAGTTGGATGAAATATTGAAAATTTTGAATCTAATACACACTATAAAGCTTACAGCACCCTATACACGGACACTGTCTTGCAAAGCTACTGAATCAGATATGCGCGCGCACGTATCCACGATGGCCGTCGACGATAGTCTGATGGGAAAAGAGAACGTAGGTGTTAAGACGGAGACAGAGTATAGTGAAGTTGCTATTGGAGTATGGATTAAGAGTAGGGGTGGCAAATGGAAGCTTCGCAAACGCTGTTGGTAGGATTCAAGGGGGTGCGGCGTTCATAGAATGCAAGACGGCCATCATGGATTTCAGCATGGCTGCTACAAGATAGTAAGCTACACTCAATGTTATTTCACTACGTATACTATTGGGAAAAGCAAAGCATAGGATGCATTGAATATTTAAAAAACAGATGATAGTATAGTATTATCAATAATTTAAGCAATATTTTAATTTAATGTCTTTCTATTTATATTTTAATTATTCAAACTTTCTCATTTCTTTTCAATATTTTTATTAAAAGTAAAAAGTTTAGTAAATAATAATTCCTAAAAACTTGAAAAGACAGATTTAGAGAAATTGTTACAGTACTCCTACACTTTACATGAATATATCATTTAAAAATATAAACAATCATTATATTTAAATTTAAAAATAAAAAATTAATATTTTTATAATAACAAATGACTTTTAGATATAATATCGAAGTTTTTTTGTTCATAAATAAATTAATTTAAATTAAAGTTGCAGTTAATTATGACATTATTTTTATCAAAAGTGCATTATAAGTAAATAAATAAATAATTTTTGTTATATAGCAAATTAAAATACTTAAATATTTTTAATTATTTTGAAATATTTTTACTATTTTGAAATATTGCTTAAACTTTTGTTTTATCTTATTACTTGGACAATACCTAATTAACATTGTATTGTTGAAGAATGTATAGTAATATACATGGCAAAGCTTGTTGATTAATTACATTAATCGAAATACTCATTATAAGATTTCAATGTGACGAACAAGAAGCAAGAATCATCTTTCATCTGTTCATAAGGTCAATAGGTAATGTGATAACGACCGTTCATAATGGTTGCGGAGGAAGGAATTACCGTGCAAACCGACACTTAAGGTTTATCGTGTCTCTTACCACGAGGTTATGTATACTATTCTCTTAAAAGTGAACGGTAGTGAGTTGTAACAAGATTATTGACTTTAAATCCTCGTGAATGACCCTATAGAAGATTGAAGCTACAAATATATTACCGATACCAGAGAGCTAAATAGGTGTGTGCACTATACTGAATGGCTGAAGCGTGCAAATCACTTTATCATGTAGACACAAAAATACGAAACTGAATGAAATAACTCGGAAGCTTAGGAACTTCGAAGGTAATGTGTTGTTCGTCTCAAAATGATGTCAACGAGTGAGCAGTATAATTGATGTTGTGTAAAACATTTTATGGCTATTTTAATTACGCGATTTTATATCTCTATGACATATTTATTGCTCAATTTGCAAGAAAGAATGTTTAACGCAAGAAATATATATAATAATAAGTATAAATATAAATGTCCTGTCTCGCAAGTTTAAATATATGTACAGATACCTACGTTGCATACGAACAAACATCACGTGCGAAGATTAGAGATAATTTTCATCACGAACAGCGAATCATTTACTATTTCACAGATAGCAATAAAGATATTTCATACATTTCAATTTAAAAGCTCAGTTGGCCAAATCTATTGACCACGCGTTGTAACGATTGATAACACACGTTCTAACATATGTCTTATGTAGATTCGTGGACATGTATGAATAAAAAAAATTTGAAGATAAGTGAAACTCTAGAAATGACATCAGACTGTGATAAGAGCACGAATAACGAACATTGACCAATTTATTTTTATATTTGCTATATTTGCAGTAAAATGATGCGCCATAGTACGATAATATCTAAATAATTAAATAGAACTGTAAATTAATTTAATTAATTAGTCACGAAAGAGCAAAAGATCGACAATAAATGTTCGCGATAATTATTTATAAATCATATGTTTTACATACTTATGCTTTATTAAACTCTTCTATATAAAAACATAATAAATTCATATCCAGTTTATCTTCTTTGCAATGACCAATTTGATTGATAGGTTTACTTATCTTTAATTCATCATCTTGTTTAAAATTAAAAGAAACATACATTAATGACTAAAACAGAACAAAAAGAACGTATGCTAAAACGTAGTCTAAAATAAATTAAAGTATTTTGAAGTTATATATATGTATATTAGTTTTCATGATTAACTTTGAAGTAGCTAATATACGTAATACCGGAAAATCAAATATACCAACCAAATATGCACTAACACGTGCGGAGAATACTCTAATACGAATGCAGATATTTATAAGCAAAATAATAACCAGACTTTATGAAACTTGATATTCACTGTTACATTATTCGAAATTGCATACAATAATAATTATTATACATAATATTCCGATTTCCATTATGTTGAGTTATATACAAAGTTGTGCTCCTTATACGAATTTACTAATCATTAATAAAAACAAAATAGTATTTTATTCACGAAGACAAAATTGTAGACAAAATTGATAAAAATATTATAATTCATCAGTTTAAGTATAATTTTTCAAACATCGAGTCTAAATGAAATTAAATTACATTGTTTTCTCTCATGTATAATTATAAAGATTGGATATTAAAATAAGAATAAATTCGATGCATAAAAGCAATCTTTGATTACAATCTTTATGTCCAAATTAAATAAATGCTTGGCAAACAAGCATAAAGAAAGCACGTAAATCACGTTTATACTCATGAAGCCAAGTAAAGCTAATAAACTGTTTTCAAATTACACTTTCGATTTCATAAACTAGTAAATACTTAACGTTATGAGCCTTAAACATATAACACAGCATATGATTGTTTCCGTGATCAATTTTATCGTTTATCAAATTTGCAAATATTGCAAGGTTAAATATATTATAAATAGACTCAATCATCGTATGTATTATGACACAATTTTAAACTAATATTAAAAAACGCGATGCAGTGATACAATGTGAGAAGGCGTCCTGCATGAAAATCGCATAAAACATTTTATTCCATATATCATACTGAATCATGATTCATATGCAATTTAATGTATTACACGATACAATATAGAAGTAACTTTTCGATATGGCATACTTGACTTTCTCTTTTCTATGTTTTTGTTTTTGTTAATGCTTCTTTCATTGCTTATAATTTCTTTATTAATAAAGATACAGAAAAAAAAGTCTTAAAGTTGTAAATTATAGCATTACATTAACGTTAAAAAACGTATTGGTACCAAGTAAACATACATACACTAAAAAAATTCTAATTACAACTATTGAATATCAAATATTGAATAAAATAGTTTTAACTAAATGTAACTATTGAGATAATTATTAAGGTAATATAAACATAAACTTTAATTTACTAATATTTAGTAAACATTACCGGTTATTAAATATTCATAAAGGTAAAGTTATGTTTAGCTGTATTACCTCAACATTTAGTTCAAACTATTTCTCTTAATATTTGATAATTATAACTAAACTTTTTTCAGTGTATGTATTTACTTGATACCAATATGTTTTTTAATGTCTGTCATTTCGATGAAAAAAAATTTTACAATATATTTATTTTTATAAAAATTATAAGCAAATTGGATTGGTATGCCATACCGCAGTATGTCACCTTTGTAGTGTGTGCCGCGTTTAAGAATAAAAAAGATCCTCTAAAACCTGACTTACGAAGTCTAATGTAAAGTACATAATAATAACGATGATATTTGACTATTGAATACAAAATTCTGTCAAAGACAATTACGGATCAAACATTTCCTCGTACGTTTTCCTTGTCGCGATTCTAAAAATTTCATACCGTTATATACACAGATTCGATAGCACTTTGCACAGTGACTCTGTCCCATCTCGAGAACTATTCTCTAATTGGTAGAGTAAACGAACTAATGAGAAAGTCTAACGGTCGACCGCGGCGCCAACCCACGCTTAGGACAGTTCAATTTTTTCACGACCTTCCCACTCGCGGATTTTCCATGACATTCGTGTATTAAATTCAATATTAGTGCTTCTTTAAATTGATGTAATAAATATTTTTGTTCTTTCAATAATTATAAGATATGTATTGTAAGATGTATTATAATTCATTATTCAGGAGTATCTTCGTCGTGTAATATTTACATTTACGGTTAATTTAACATTTTGTTCCGATAACATGAAAATGTGATCAAGTGTAAATAAAAATAAACTCCATATCGTACCTTGAATTTCAGCGTATCATCTAATCAGATATTATGAAATCTTCCCCAGTGGAGATTTTTTAATTCGACAAATGATCGAACTAAACCTACTAAGTTTACACTACAGGTGTTCTAATCACTTTCACTGTGGTCTCTCCATATGTAAGTATTGTTCGTTCTCTACATGATCCTCACTAGCACCAAAAAGTATTAGGTAATTATAACGTCATCACTTCATACAACAAGTTATTAAATTTTCACGGTTAGATCCCATGAAATTTCTGAATGTCAATATGTTGATCAAGTGAACATAGCGAAAAACACGATTCAATTAAATAGCGCGTTTATTGATGTCGGGGAACAGAAGTAATCGAGGAAAATGAAAAAAAAAGGAGAATAGGTAATGAACAACGTATCCTGCCGCGAAGGTCGACCATTGATCGTTGGTCCGGGCAATTTGCGCGGAATCTTCAAAAAGGCCGACGGCCGTTCAGCGTATACGAAGCTTTGACGGCGGTGAGGACGACATCGACGACGTAGGTCACCAAAGGAGGTCGTGCGCGCGTGCGTGCCACCAACAATGTACTCCGCCGGTACTTTTCGAGCACATAACAATGGACCACGTTGGTGAAACGAGGCTCATGATATCTAGATGGGACGTACCGCGCACTCAGCCGGTCGTTCCGCCGCGCAGACTGCACGCTCCACCCTCCTGACCCCCCTTTCGAACACCACTCGATACGGTTTGACCCCCACCATCAGCGAACTGCGGTACTCTCAGCCGGTAAAAGAACGCCCGGAACTCTGCACCACTCCCGGTACACAACCATTCCCCCACCCGACGTGAGGAACCTTCTGTTCTGGCGCGCCTAGCCAGGCAACCGGAACCCCCACCAACCAAGAATTTGGCTCGAATGCCGCGATATACCGGGTGTACAAGATATATGTACAACTATTGCAATATACTTTAATAGTGCAATTTTTATAGTTTTTGCAATTATACAAATATAAATATATAATCTTTTAAAAAAATCTTTGTATCAATATTTTAAATATTCTTTTGATATCATTGTAAAATGATATTATTAAAAAATTTAATTTCAATATATGACAAAAATATATTGTAATAAATAAAAATCAGTTCAATGATTAGAATATTATATTTTTTTCAAAATAAATAAAATGTATTTTATCTTAAAGTAATTTTATCTTAAAATATTTTTATATTAAATTTCAATATATTATTCAATTTATTTATTAAAATTTTTTAAAATAGAAGCAACTAGTAAAATATATATCCTCACAATTATAAAAATGGTATTCTATTGTTTTAAATAATTGAACTTCTTGTATATGAATCGTATGTACATAATAAAAAAAATAATTTTTATAATCGACGAAATGTGTGTTATGTGTGTAGAATGTTTATAAAACAAAACAAAAAAAGTTTTTGTTTTGTCTATAATTGTAAAATTTTAATAAATATCTTGTATTTATATAAAATAAAATATTTATACTACACGTATATACATAACGAAAGTAGTATATATAAATAATAAAAGTATAGTATGATAAATGCTATATTCATATTACTTATATATACTATTTTCACACATTATAGTCCTTAAATGATTAGCAGCACCTCTAATAAAAATAGAAAAGTTACTTATAAAGAAATCTAAGAATATTTCTTAGAATACATATAATAATTCTTAAAGTATATATAATATTTCGAATTTACAAAACCGTCTCCATTATCATCGTTGAGTTAAAAGATCGCTTTCGCTTTTGAAATTGGAGATCTAGCATGAAGATATTGCCTTTTTCACACTTGAAAAAACTTGAAACATGCTCCTTTAGACTCCTAAAGAAATCTAGTATGCCTTACATAAGGTGTGGTTTCTTTATGATTGGTTCAAATGGCGCGACCATTAGATCTTATGACTTTCAATATAATAGACTTAAACCGTATATATTATTGTATAATTTTATACATGTATAAATACATATTATATCTGAAACGTGCATAGCATGCACAAAAATACATTATCATATATTCATGATAAATGTTCATGTGCAATGTATAACAAATTACCATAAAAAAAAAAAAAAATGAAAATACTTCCATAAAAATTCTTTCTTCCGTATTAAAATTGAATCAGTGAAATTAGTAATCATGTAAAATTCTTTCTATTTTTTAATTTAATTTAAATCTAAAAAAACTTAATTAAAGCCTCATAAATTGCACTTGTATTATTTCTGTATATGATACCTCATAAAATGAAAAGATAATAATAAGATAAAGCTAAATTTAAAAAAAGAAAAAAAGAAATTGCGTCATACAATTTTTCGATTCGATTCAGGATGTTTGTAATCTAAAAGTCATAGACTTTTAGAAACTCTAATATAGGAATCGCGCAACCGATAACATATATATATATCTTCCTTTGAACTTTCGTTCCGCACAAAAGTCTCATCCTTTGCGCCATCATCGAAATGAACAGCCAACGCCTCGTCTCCGCTTTGTTCTCTTTTTTTTCATCCTCGGCGAACAGAGCGCTCTCACGCAGAGTTCGAGATCATGAGGGTGTCTGACACTCAAAATAAAATACGAGCTAGTTCTGTCTCATGTCACACAAGCCACACCTACGTATTCATGTTTAAAAGGTTTCAAAAAGCGTGGTTGTCTCTTGCAAACAAAGCTTACAAAGAACCGAATTCTCTTGATAGCTTCAATCTTTTGATATTTGACAAGATATTAGAGTGTGCGCTTATTTGGTAAATTAAATCATCATTAGTATCACTAAAAATTTGTAATCATTGATCTATGCGACTTAAAAAGAAATATTTGGAGTATATATCTATTATGCAACGATACATGTATCTAGTAATATTAAACATAGCAATATTACAGCATTCTAGGTTAATTTTATGATTCATAGATGCTATTAACGTATCACAGGAACAATAATATGATTGCAGTATATTGCTCCTGATAGTAGTCTTATCATATAAAAATTTAAGCATTTTATTTATAATAATTTTCCTTTATCTCAATCATTATTTTATTATATATTGTATTATATTAATATAATATTTTTTTATATAAGTAACTCCAAATCTAATCATTTTTAACTTTATTTTCGCAAAATAAATCGCAAAATAAATATTTTATTGTATAAAAGAAGTAAGCATCATCTATTCTAAGATATTATCATAGAATTTTGAAAAACACGACAGAATAAAACATCTGCACTATAACAGCACGCGGCATAGCAGGTTGTTAGGAAGTAAAGAACACTGAGGATGAAGAAAAAGAGCAGCATGTGTGCGAGGAAAGGGAGAAGCAGAAATACACGAAAACAGATTCGACGATTTACTTGTGTTGGGAAGCAACGAATCGAAGTCAGCTAAAGCCCCGGATCCGCTCCTCTCTCTCTCTCTCTCTCTCTCTCTCTCTCTCTCTCTTCTCCTTTCTTTTCTCATCCTTCTAAGTTATATTCCATGTTCTTCTTATAAATAATCTCATATAAATACAATAAGATAATTGGAAATTAATACTCATTAGATATTATTTTTGCCTTATAATTAAAATATCTGTATTAGCTAAATTTGTTTCTGATTTATAAACTGTATAAAGTACCGCAAATTACGAATTATTTTATGCGAAAACACATATCAATATTTTATTATTTTTCGAATTTAGTATAATAAGTTTCGTATAAAATTTTAATTAAGTGGTAATTAGTAATTTAAAATTTCACATGTTTTCCTGTTGCGATATAATACGAGAATATGAACTACAGGACACATAAATTCTCCCGTATTACTATCCAATATTAAAAAAGTAAGAACTCAAAACGTTAAGATATTAAAATGAACATTAACCAACATGCAGAGTGTATTATATTTATAACTTTTTTATAATCTATTAAACATCAAATACGTGTTAGGCTTTTTTTTAGACTTATCTTAAAATATCTATGCAATTATTGTTTATTAACTTGACGTGTTCATAGGAATTTTATGAATTTGTGAGATTATCTCTCACGAATATTTTTGATAATTCATTACTGAAACTTGGAAAGACTCTCATAGAGTAAAATCTCGTAAAATAAAATTAAAGACAACATAACAATGTATATGATACGTAATGTGATTTGCACTGATAACTGATACGATGCGGTTAAAGAGAGAAAACGAGACGTATTACGATTAATAAACCAGATGTATGTTCGAAGATTTAGCATTTTAAGAGAGGTCTGAAAGAATATAGTATGTCAGCGTTCAATTAAGCTGATTTAAGACATAATGTTGGGACTTCACACACATTTATCAGGTAACTGAATGAGCATTAACTGCATCGCCGGATATCAACGAACCCCGTGAACCAACGTGTTTAATGCTCCTATTTCTGTTTAACTTCTCAATTAACATAACCATGCAACTTCATTATTGCCGTTACACGCCGTTTGGCTACGAATGCCCGCAGTGAATGGAAAATACCAACCGTATACACGAGCCTTTTGTTTTTTAAGGTCCACCTGTCACTCGCAGCCATCATAATGAACACGTGACAGCACTCTATCTAATTTCGGAATCAGTTTTCGTGTCTACGCCGCTTGTTTCATTTTTACTGATTAAAACCTATATGTTCCTCTTTTGCATGTATTAAATTAAGATATGCCAGGCGATAACAATTAGAAGAAACATGTTTAAAACTCATTTAAAAGTTGCAGTTGTGTAGAATATGGCAACTTCACAAATGTGTTCTAACGAACATCTTACATAGAACAATGAAAATGATCAAATAAATGAAAGTAAAAAAATATAAGCATATTGTCTTTTTTTGTGACGTGAAAATAAATTCTATAAATATGTTTTCTCTAAGATACTGCAGACAGAATATATATATAACCAACCGCTATTTCAAAAAAACTTATTTGAAAACAACAATTTTTTGTCACAACACATTACACGGTGTTTTTATGAAAACGCAATTCTTTTGAAAAGAGTTGCGGTTATCACGTTGCCGGAAACGGTCACGAATATTGTGTGAATTCGACAAAATGAAAATCTGAAACGAAAGAATAAGATTTAGGTGAAGGCTATTAATCTTTTATCAAGGTTGTATTTCAAAAAACTTTTCTACACTTTGAGTCAACGAGAAATCTTGACAAAAAATAGTTTTGCCACAGAGTGCGAAGATGGCAATTATTAATAAAATAAAAAAAAGCAAGATATTTCTTATAATCATATGGAAATAATGTTAAGTTTTATCGCAAAAAATATACACAGAATAAAATTAATAAAAAAAAAGTTATTTTTTTTAAATATAGGATATTAAAAAAACTATTCAGCATTTATACGGAAGATACACCCTGTATAAGATAGCACAACACTTGGAGAAAGTGTCGAGCTGATAATTTATCGCAATTCCAGCGATATTTCTTATTAATTCTTATTATAAGCAGAGATCTATACAATTATTATATACAGAGATCTACAATTATCTTTAAACAAAGTTCCAGCTGCAATTTTTTCAACTTCGATTTTTTAGTAGATATAAAGAGATATAGTAGATA
>Ga0157363_1004636_pt1 | contig 12698 bp, 8 predicted proteins | sample AttsexASBM1_FD_111477 | JGI IMG/M metagenome (GOLD analysis project Ga0157363, IMG submission 111477) | Fungus gardens microbial communities from leaf cutter ant in Ribeirão Preto, State of São Paulo, Brazil - Atta sexdens ASBM1 | ecosystem: Host-associated > Fungi > Mycelium > Unclassified ...
GTGCGTGCGTGCGTGCGTGCGTGCGTGCGTGTGTGTGTGTGTGTGTGTGTGTGTGTGTGTGTGTGTGTGTGTGTGTGTGTGTGTGTGTGTGTGTGTGTATATATAACGAGAAACGCGCGATAACTCGCTATCCAATACGTTATCTAATACACTTGTTTCAGTTATACAGACAAAATATATAATTAATTAAATTGACATAATTGACACATTGTATACTAATTTGGCACTTTAAGCACTTTCGTGACCATTATTGTGTTGCACTAGATGTTGTATTTGTTGACATTCGTTCGCCTTTTTCATCATATTTACATGAGTTAATCAATAACAACATTCTAACACGGGACGCGGTTATACATTAATTAAATTTTCGATTTTCGTTTTACACATTCAAAACTCTAGAATTGAATTAGCCACATGCGCGCTTTGAAAAAGCTGCTTTGTAAAATTTTATTATAATTTTGATACACAGGTGCGAATAATTATATTTACGCTTTATACACATGTTATGTATGTATACATGTTACTCATGATGTGAATTTTCGAAGAGCACTTTAGTGTGACTATTTTCCGGTCCACTATAAATAATGCATGTGGAAGCGATGCGCGCGATTCGTGTTCGTTGTGTATCGTTTCCATGAAAACGTATCTGTGTTACATAAAAGCACTATCGCAATTAGCTTTAATCTTGTTACAGCATTGGGTATCAATAGTTCTCGTGCAACTCGTTGCAATTATGTACCGACTGGAAATGCAAAGCGAGAATCGTTGCGGAGTAAACGCCTCATTAAAATGTTATTTCGGCCGAAAATCACGAATATTTTACTTAATTATGCGAATCCGTACCTAGGGATCCGTACCTAGTATACAACGTGTGTTATATACTTATGTACTTACGTACGCACATTGAGAAAATTATATAATATTACGCGATTTACATTTGCGAGTTGTAAAGTAGATAGAAAAGCATAATCTCAGAAGAGATTCGCTTACAATTAGAGTTTATTAACGCTAATTTTCAGAGTCGACAAATTACGTTAGAGCTAACAAATGCTTAGTTGTGTGTACTTATTTGTCTTTGCACATAACGTGCAAATATACGAAAGGAGCGATTTTACTGAAATATCCAAATATTGTAGATACGAATCTGGGAATAATTTTGTTTATTATAATTTTGTTGGACTAGCAAAATAATAGTGTAGGAAATCCAAGCATAATGAGCGATGCTGCAAAAAGTTTTGACATTTTGGCAACCAGCTTGAACGTTTTACATAATTATTTCGATAATCCAACAAAATTATTTTCAAATTTGTATATAATTTGTAGATACGCGACAGCAAAATCGTTCTTTCCATGTAGTTTTCACATTTGAATACTCGATAACGTCTTTCTCGCGAACAAGGGCGTAAAATTCACGCATGTTACAGCGGTAATTAACTTTGCGGATGCAGAAGCTGTCAGTTAGAAACGTCCTTCAGTCCCTTGGAATCTAAAATACCGACCAAACTGCACATCGAGACCCATATTATGCGCATGAATATTTATGCATAAAGCCGGTCGGCACTGTGCGGAAGAAGAGGTACAAACACATAAATATTTATATCAAGCCGCTCGACGCGCGATTTCCTCGCAAAAATTGCTATACGCGGCGTACCCTCTTGCCTTAATTGCTTAATCCGCTTTCTGTATTAAATCCCGTGCTGTAATTTATGCGCGTGTTATATTACAGCAACTGCAGGACGCCGCTTAAATGTTTAACGTTAATATTTACGTTAAACGCCGAGAATTGCTCGCTCGTGACGCGTCATACAAGCACTGTTTTATGTGTACTCGCGATGTAATTTTATAAAAAAATAATACATTTTTTAAACTGCAGTAAAATATTAAAATATAGTGTTGACAGAAAACTTGACAGAAAACATCTATACTGCAGATCTGCAACTGTTTATCCAATTTATATCAATTTTCTTTGCATTTTTCATCCTCTCGTAGCTAAAATTGATAGTAATAACAATTCGCGTTGCTTGATATGGGTCGCATATTGACATTTGGATGTCCAAAATTTCATCGTACAATATTCCGTACTCAATGCCAATGGAAACGGGCGGCATGGAATAACGCGGAGACACGGAATAGTGGAAAACGCCGATGGGTCAATGACCAAGCAAGGGGATGTAGGTATGTTCGGTTGAACCGTAATATCAAACCCGCAACACATCGAGTATCCCCGAAGAGGTGTAGGTTACACACAAGAACCGCTGAGAATGAGCTTAAAGTGGAAACTTACGCTTTAGGTGAAATCTATGAGCCACATGGTGGGTGCTAGTGTGGAAACGTTATCTCCAAGGACACAATTTTAGTTCGCTTGCACGAAATAAAGGTATAGTAAATATAATAAATATGTTTTGCATAACACAATATTATATTATATTTTTTCATTTTAATCTGTTAATTAAAAAAAAGAGAGAAATATTTTTTTTTATTTACAATTTGAGACAACTATTTCTGCGGGCTAAATTTATAATATAATATAATATGCATAAAAGCAAATGCTTTTAACAGAAGGTAGAAGCAAAAGCATGTAGTTTAAAATAAGGGTGAAAACGTGTCCTACGTTTCGTATGAGTAATCTTGCTTTCACTGCAAAACATGTTCTTCACATTTTGCAACATTTGTTTGCAAATATGCTTTGCAATCGCTTACAAATTCTACCATTTTTTATCTGTAATAAATATCGAGAAGTCTAATTCCGTATACACAAACATATATGCACATACAGAATCATGCTGTGTATAATTCATACCTATAATTTCACGATTTGCAGAATAAATAAAAATATTCATGCCGTTGTACTTGAAATTGGATAATGAAATTTCCGATATCTAACATTGATATATGTATAAAAAATTAATTAGAATTGATAGAATCTTTACGTCCTATAATTTTAATAATCAAGTGACTGTCGTGTAATCACGTGCACGATTTAAATGAATTAGATGATTGAAATATTGACTGTCGCTAACACAATGTAACTTTGGACAAGAATTAATACTTTTTTACTGCATTGCGGAAAAATGCAGTTTAGCCAATGATTTGACGGCCAATTGCCCATAATATTAAAGATCAAATTATGGGGAGATGACGGAGGCGGCTGAGGAAGAAGATGGTGGTCGTTTGGCGAGCTTGGAATACGACAGCATCGTTTGATTCTCGCGGTAGAAAACCAAAGCCCTTCACGTATTTGCCAAACGTGCCGCCGGCATACGAATGCGACCACCGCAGCAGCAGCCTCTGCCTACCCATCTATGATGCTCTCTTCTCTTCTCTTCTCTTCTCTTCTCTTCTCTTCTCTTCTCTTCGCCCATCACCATTCCTACTCCGTGCTCGCGTGCGTGTTTCGCACACGTGTATGCTCGCCTACTGTCGAGACACGCACGGCTATCCGGACGGCAGTCGCTCTCGCACGGTTTATCCACAGTCAATAAAGGCGACCTGTCAGCATGAATACCAAAAGCGGGGTAGGTAGATATAGGTCCAATGTGACGCCCTCGCCACCGAAACTCCCCCGCCGACCCTTCGAGCCAGAGGTACCTACAACTCCCCCCGTGGGAGGGAAAGGGGGGGAGTGCACGCTGCTGTGCTGTTGCGAGATTTACCGAGGTTCGTACATCATACGCACGTGCGTGCTCCAGCGGTATCGTAAATACCGAGATAGGCTCTATATTCGTGTGCGTGTGCGCGTGAGATTACGAACGTGTGTGGAAATGCACGGCCATATTCACAGCTCACGCGAGTAGATTCGCTGCGACTCACTGTGCCGAACACCACGTTCTACAAAAGTGTCCAGGATTCGCAATAGTATCTTGAACTCTTGTGTGAGTGTTGCGCACTAATAATTTTCGTTTGACCAAGAACAGCCGTTATGAGGTATTCTTGATTGATTAATAATATATATGATAGTGAAGAAGAATTTAATTATTTCAATATTTTTATAACGTGTATTTTTATGAGATCGAATAAGCGACTGAAAATTTGAAATGTAATAAAGTAGAAATTACGAGATAATAAGTGCGCGAGTTTTATAATCTGAGTTGTACGTTCAAAAATATAGTTATTGAAATATACAGTAATTATTAATAATGCCGGAAAATTATGAGTGATTGTCTGAGAGAAATGCAATTTAACATTGACATTTGATACGCTACAATACACACAATTAGATTACAATTCCAACGCGAATCAAGCACTTCAGTATGTAATGATATAATATTAATGTGAATTACACGCCCTTTAATTAATAACTATAATGGCCGGAACCGTCAATATCACGTTGATATTTATCATTATCTCCATGAAAATTCTACAGAATACTAATTATCTATCAAGTTATTAATTCACTTACGCAACTCTCGATACGCTTGCAATTTCATTTTGCGCGCTGCTAAACATCTGTCGATTATGATTGAAAAAAAAGAATGTGTTACTGCTTTCGATATTAGCATGCGTATATATTTATGATAAACCAGTACGTGCTAGATATGTCTATCGGAAGAACATATGTAACAAAAGAGCCCATTGACCGATGGCGAGAGATACTTTCCTTTCACGAACCCTTATCTTTAGCTAGGACTTTAAAAGATAAAGAAAACCGTTTCAATTTCCCTAATGCTCGCAGTCTCGTTTCTGCATCTCATCCGATCCTCGTTTTTTCTTCTTTTCCTTTTCCTTTACATCGTCAAATCCCGTCACTTCGCTTTATTTGTCTTCCGCTTGCCTGTTCTTGCCCTATCCCTTCTCCCAATGGAAGCTTTTCCACTTCCGCATCGTCCGCGGCTTTTCCGCTCTCTTCCTTTCTCCCTCCCGCTGATATTTCTCCGCGTTCGTCCGGCTCGCTCTAGTTCGTCTCAATCTGACGTAAACCTGCGGTCGACCCCATCCAACCTGAGGGACGAGAGAACCTTCTTCAGATAATCCGTGCGAGTCCGTAGTTTCCGGATAACACGACAAAGGGTAGAAACAGCTTACCACGATCCTCGAGCCTTCAGGATCGGTGAATAGCGAAATAGGACTTCTTCACAAATCACGACGTGATTGTTCACTAGATTAATGTTGGCTGTAAATAAATGGCTTGTCCAAATCTGCTGAGTAATGCGACAAAATAACATTCAGACTTTAACATTAAAAGTACGTTTAAATCTAAATTCGTTAAAACGGGTATAAATGCAAAATGCGAAACTGAAAATGATGATAAAAAATGTGCCTACATTATTAATAAAAATGTTGAGTTTCTTACTTAAATTTAAAAAAGTTTTATAGCTAGATCGAGAAAAATGTTATGATTTATTTTATAATGTCGCAATATGATTAATGACATCTTGACGATTATCTTGTGCAATATCTTGCCAAGACCATCAGTCGTGTTAATTCGAGAACTGTATAATTTCGGAATACGTCATAGATAAAGTCGATAGACAGATAAATGAGATACGCGTCTTAATACGATCCGAATAATTAATCATCGTAAATCTTTAAAGGAGGAATGTTAAATGACTATTATTTCATCTAGTAGTGCGGATCCACACTTACCTAACTTATATTCAATTTTCGTTATCTCTTATCTTATTTCAAAACTGCTAAATCTTTCACTCTATTATTCGATAATTATTTTAAGATCAGCATGCAACCTCGTTGCGATTTAAGATTGCGCAAGAACCTTGTGCATTTGCATACTTGCGATCACGTGTTTGCGACGTTCCTGGAGCTTGCACGAAATCCTGTAATGTAATTTCTGTAATTAAGCGTAATTGATCGCGTTCTCTAATCGTGACGAGGGCACCGAAACGTATGTGTATCCTAATCCTTCAATCTATTCTCATTTGGCATGCGTCACTCTGTAAAGTCTCTTTACAGCATCACTAGCTTTTGATAGCGCTGAAAGTAAGAGGATACTTTCAACTCCGGAATTGAAAGCATTTTCAGTTACCTACGAAATGTATAAATTGACGAGATAATTCTTGAGATTTCTTTTTTTTTTTTTGAAGTACCTATAGCAAATGCAATCGATAAATTTCTTTAAGAATGTACTGCTTAGGAGAGATTGGATATCGTAAATACGGGTAGATCTTCTTCGACGGAAGGATTGCGACTGGTAGGGTCTCTGGGACACTAAGCTTGGCTAATGAAACGAATATATCATCGTGGTCGTGGCCAAATCCGTTTCTACTATTACTACACACGCCATTACATCCCTGACGCCGTGCGTTAAGCGTCCCATTTAACCTTGTCTAAGCTCCCTGCTAAAGCGTATGTAACGCGTTTGCAATTGAATCCCACCAAGTTACATAAATCTGCAAAATTGTACCTTGAAGCTAAGTTGAAGCTCTCTTGTTTAAAATTGTGGCGACGTTCGTTGCATCTAGACTAAGACGTTCTGACAATGAGAAGCAATTAAAAAGTTTGTAATGAGTTTGCCACATTGTTTACGTGATTATAAAGCGTGAAGAATTTAACTAGAGAATCGAAAATGTCATTATTTATGTATCTGAGATCTGACTTTTATTTTCGATAACAAGTCCTTTGTTTTACATTTAAGATTATATATATAATTATGCAAAGGATAATGGCGATTATTTTTTAACATTATGCCAACTCTTTACGATTATATAATAATTCAAGAAGTTTAGTTTTAAGTTATTTTATTTATCTTAGCTTTATGAATAGTTAATATAATTTCCGACGTTTCTTAAGTTTGTATTCTCGTCTGTGATATCCTGGAAGTTGACGATTTTTAATTAAACTATCAGCAACACAAGTCGAGAACTAAGTGGCCAATGAGCAAAAGCACTCGCTTCTCAAGCGGCTAGTAGTAACGGATCCTTAACGACCGGCCCAGAATTGTTTGCGCCGCTGAAACGAGTTAATGCAGGAAAGTCTCGAAGGTTACCTTCGAGGGTAGGCGAAGGCTATGCGAGATAATACCCGAGCGTCCCTTTTGGGACAAAATCTCTTCCGAAAGCTTCGTTACGTTAGGATGCGCTGCGGTGAAATTACCAAATTCCTGGCAAAGTATAAATAGATTTTTTTATACAATCGAATTTGCAATTAGAATGAAATTGAAATTGGAATTAAAATCTTACTTGTTAATATTTATTAAAATATCAATCTTTAAACGTCATTTTTGTCTCTGTTAACAACACTTGCAAATAATAATGATGTTTGTTGCAGCAAATTCAACAAGAGTTCATGAATTGTTTAATTTATTTGAATTCTATTTAATAAAATCGATTATTATTATTTGTTTTTAACAAGCATCCGTCCACGTATTGCGATAATTTGAGTAAACGTTGAAAAGTCAATATGAATATTTTCCATAATTTATTATTTCAATATAACCGTTTTAAAAGCATTTTAGATATCGACAGATCTCGATAAGTTCTTCAATCTTCTTAGTGTATGCTTCAAACTCCACAGTACGCTTAAACTCAATGATTGTGTTTGTCATTCTCTGCTTTATTTATTAGAAAGGTTCAGGACTCAGAAAAATATTCCCGACAGGAGGCGGAATTGCATAAGCGGAAAGTTTATGTAAATTTCGTATAATTTATTATTTCAACAGTAAAAATTTGCATAAATCATGCAGTCAATAAATAAGGAAAGTGATGTGTCTTTACTGATTTCAAATAGTTTTCGAAATTCTTGTAAATTAGGCGAGTGCAGTACTACTTGGAAAGCACTTCTGATCTACTGATTCGTGCCACGTCTTCACCAATCCTAACTTCTCAATGCTATATCCAAATTGCTGAAACTTCTCTCTCAGTTACATTTCTAAGCGAACTTTATCAGCTGACGCAATTATGAATTCAAATGTGAGAGGTCAGAAACAGTTACTTACACACATTGCGTTAGTGATTAAAGATTTGCATTACAAAGTATAATGATATATATTGTTTAGTGAATTATAATTAGAATATATGCGCGTGCGCGCACGGATATGTGTATGCAAGTATTATATGATGTTAGATTAAGTGAACGTAATATCTCTAAATAGACTGAAACTAAAGAAAAAAAAACTATCCTTCATCAACTTTAACTTTATCTTTTATTTTTTATGCAAATGGAAAAAGTAGAAATTAACGTACTTCAGTAATATAGGTTTAAGTTCTCCAGAGAATAGAGTTGCGTAAATTGAGCATGACTTTTTATTTAGTAGGAAAAACTTTTGGAGCAGTCCGTGCAAGAAGTCTAATTAGGAAAGATATCGACAATTCAACTATTTAGTCTCTTTTTATATTATAATGTTTCTTTGGAAAAAAAGTCTTGCAGTCCCTGAATACTTTAAATGTAACAGCGTTTCTGGGAAATGCCGGATGAACAAGATAGAGTTATCAACTGGGAAAAGATTCATTATTTAAATTATCTAGAATACAATAATCGTCGCATAAATTCTCATTATCGATTGAGTCGCATGATTGTAGCGCGATGTCTTCTGCAAGACAGGTCGTATTAAATGTGCTCATGTAGCATGAATTATTGTATATTCAACTATAATACTATGATTTATGTGCTCTTTTATTTCGTGAGTCTGTGTTATTAATCATATGTTAAGTATTCTTAATGGTCGGACAACATTCGGTGCATATGGGGGGGGGTTGTCAAACGTCTGATAATAATTTGATAATTTCATCAAGTTCATTACTTTTAAAATTTGGAAAATCTAATTCTGAACCATCTTGATTTGAGATCTATTTAAATTAAAAAATTCCAATATTTAGTCCTTAAAAATTTTCTTATATAATTTCAATTTTTTCATTTTAGACATGGATAAAAAAGATTTTATTTTAGAAACTACTGTGAATTTAAGAGATATAAAATATTCAGAAAATATCTTATCCAAAGCGTATTATGTACACCTTCTGTTCTATTTATATTGACGATTTCACGTTTTATTATTTCAGAAAATTGTCGATAAAGAAACAAATTATTTTAATACAGAAGATTATCAAGGCTTTGAAGTGGATAATTCGCGATATGAAATAAGAGTGGTGTATATATTTGTAAATCATATTTTAGACTTTCTTCTTTCGATTTTCGTGGTCGAAATTACCCAGAGATGACTGAGATTTTTTTCCTCGATTTTCGACGAGCGGACGTCGTCACTCAGAATATGGTAATCGTTGACCGGCGCTTGATGTTCCCCATCAATCTGCGTAGAGCACGGCATTCATCCTCGTATCTGTCGTAGCTGTCGCGAGTTTATCGCCGACAAAACGTGGCGACGCTCGTTAACGACATGAAATACGGTCGGCCATAACGAAGGGACTCTTTTCGACGGTTGCGGAGGGGATGGTGGTGGCGGCGATATTTTCGCTTTCGTCGTTTCGTTCTCCCGCGCCCCGTGTTTCACTCGACCTGACTCGACCCGATGCGCCGCGATACGTTATAGGGCTTTAAAAGGACGTCGTAATGACCATTGGTCGACGTTGATTAAAAAAAGCTTCATTCCCTAGCGGGTACATGTGCGAGGACACTGCGTATACTCAACAGTTTGGCATGTGTTTAAATACAGACTTCTGTTTCTTTATCATTGATTTAAATTAACTACATTAATTAGATATCAACTGAATTAATACATATGTATATAACATTTTTACTCGCCATTTTCTCATATGCCTATATACTACGAAACTCTATAGATTTCTTTATGGTTCACTTGATCAAGTGAACGGGCGATCAATCCAACTTCTCGACTTGGCAAATCCTATTTCACTTATTATAGATAATTGATAACATCAAATCCGATCTCATAATCGAACAAGAATTTTAAGCCGCAATGTATATCGTCACGCGGTCTCACGAGCGTTGGGATTTCCACTCAGGATGCTTTTTAATAACATTAGCGCGAAACTCCGTCCGTTGTCCGCTGTAATCTCGCGGCAACTCTCGCGCGCGTCGTTTTATGGCAATAAAAAAAAAGGAGAAAGAAAGAAAAAAGAACGTAAAGTCTCCAGTAACAACCACGAGGAGAAATGCAACGAGGATTGTTATACCAGCTATACCATCTCGCTGACGTCGCGTCGGCGAGACTAGCGGAAGGGAATTTAAGCCGGGAGGATAATCCGCGCTTTAAAGCGTTAGAGCAATACTGCGCTGATACTTCTCACTCGCTTGCCTATATTTCGCTCGTTCGCGCTTGCCACATTCATCGACGTATTCACACCGACATTGGCATTTCGATGTCCTCCTTTGTATCAGAGTGTAACAAAACGGTGCACGAAGGTCGACCTAGCTTTCTAAACGGGCAAGCGAGTCGACGGTAAGAGTACAGGGGAGTTTCGGGAGGATAGATTTTGTCGATCGCTTGATATCGATGTTCCTTTTTTGTAAAGCCATAGAAAGATAGTGATCGTTCTGTTTAAATATTTCATCTTTTATTCCATGAAATATTAATAACGAATTATTTGGAAATTTATTTTCCTTTTCTTCCTTCTCTCTTTATTAAAAAAAAAATTATTTGAAAAACGAAATTTTTAAGTGCAAATTTAACTTTGATTTATTCAGTTGTTACATTTTATTATTAATAAATTAATTATCTGTTGATTAAAGATAAAAATATAAAAAATATAGAAATATATATTATATAATGATTATATATAGGATTAGTTCAATTAATACTTTTGTGTATGATATTTTTATAGCAAAAAACTTAAACAAGCTAATTATATAAAACGATTTTCGTAAAAGAATCATAAGAGTCATAAGATCAATTCGTAGCCGATTAACTTTCTCGGCGAGGAGAACAATGTTCGAGAAAAATTTGTTGACGTAGCTCCACGATGTTATCGTACAGCCTCGTAAAAAGCACACATGACGGAGAACTGACATGGTGGCCGAAAGAATTGCACGAGGAAGGGCAGGGGCGAACGAATCCGGTTATCGGTTATCCATAAATCGAAACTGAACGAGCTGACCATGGTAGATGGGTCATCATAATCCGAACGGACGATGCGTACCAGCATCGTCGATTGAGATTGCTCGCCGTCATGAGAATCGTGGTTTTGTGAAAAAAATTATGAAAATAAGGAAATGTGAAAATGCACCTGTGCATTACACGCAATTATCCAGTATTACCCAATATTTATAACGTATGGTATTTTCACCAGCATGTAAAATCAGCACGTTCGTAATATTTGCGAATATAAAATAATTTTTACTGCTCTTTACTAATAATTAATTTTTCCTACACGTATTATACATTTTTTGCTGTATCATCAGTTTGCAAAAGTTAACTTCAAATCTTTACTTTAAATGTAAAGTCATATATATTGGATAAATGATTTGTAAATCATTCTTAAATATCATGGCTATGATATAAAAATGTTTGACGTGATAGACTTGATATAATATAAATAATGGGATAATTTGTATCATTAGACTTGAATTCTTTTCATTCGTTAATCTCTTTTTCATATTTTTGTATTTTTAGATAATTAAAATATATCTACACCCCGAAATTGTACAGTAGAAAATAATGGACAGAGATTTAAATATTACGAAAATTAATTCCTATAAATGCATGACGATGTTAATAGGGGATACAGAAAACTTTTCCTTAAAATACGACATATTGTAAGCTTGCACGAAAATGAATACGTATACATTATTCATCCAGAAATATTCCACGGGAATAAATCGGACGATGCATGGTGCGAAAATCATAATGAATTATGCTTACACCGCCTTGATATGAATTTGACGTGGGCGTGAGCTCGCGCAAGAAGAAAAGACGAGTCGACGTTTATTCTCGAAATATTCGTCCGGATATTTTGCGTTGTACCACCAATGGCGAGCGCGATGGTGGTGGCGGCGACGGCCGCGGCGGCGCGGCGTCCGCGTCGGAGAACAAATGATTTAATGAGAGAAGGGCTGGAAACCCGACAGTAGCAGTCGACCGGGAAATGAGAGAGGGAAAAAGAGACACGAGGTAGCAGGGAGTGCGAGTGAGACAGCGAAAATACGGCCTGTGAACACACACCGCGTATGAACCCTCTGATGCAGCGAAATACCAATGAAACTCAGGCAAAGGGAGCTCGCTTGCCTGCGTACAGAACTTTTTGGGACAATTCTGCACGTTTTCTCTCTCGGTTTGGCTATTATGCCTCGGATAACATTATACGTGACGATTAATGTGAAGAGCTTATTCAACAACGTTTTATTCTTAGTTACATCGTCAGATCGCAAATATTTGATTTTCCTCTTTGTCTCTTACTTCGCCTACGTCATTATCCTCTCCGTCGAGTAACCGATCGAGCTGGAGATATTCCAAATGCGAAGCTTTCAGAAATGTTTGGATTGGGGCGATGATGCTTGTATCCGCTATTCCTAGTAGGGATGATAATTTAACCAGGTTGAGTCACGCGATTACATTCAGTGGGATTGTACGGATCTCGCGGATCTAACTTTACCGCGCTTTAAATGAACGCGCCTCGGTACGTGATGAAAATTTGAGATTCGTTAGTGCGACGAACGCCGCGAGCAAGTTTCGACGTGTCAAGATTAGACGTGCAACTTTTAACCATTCTGTAGCAACTGTTTTACGGGATAAAAGTTTCTTTTCTCCTTCTACTTTACAAAAAGAAAAAAAATAAGGAACAAATGTAACTCTCTTTTTTATGATTGTGTTTTATGTACGCATCTTCCATCGA
>Ga0157363_1004637_pt1 | contig 12698 bp, 7 predicted proteins | sample AttsexASBM1_FD_111477 | JGI IMG/M metagenome (GOLD analysis project Ga0157363, IMG submission 111477) | Fungus gardens microbial communities from leaf cutter ant in Ribeirão Preto, State of São Paulo, Brazil - Atta sexdens ASBM1 | ecosystem: Host-associated > Fungi > Mycelium > Unclassified ...
TCTACACCACATCTGCATAGAATGAGGTCTTTGCCACAACTGTGACAGCGTCTGTGTGTGTGTGTGTGTGTGTGTGTGTGTGTGTGTGTGTGTGTGTGTGTGTGTGTGTGTGTGTATACCTGCACACGATACGCAGTTACGTGTGTAAATGCACCTTTTACTTGTACTTACATTTACAGACATACACATACAAATGAGTATACAGCGCGTTCTCGAGTTTCATCGGCGAACTTTCGTGAGCCATCCGGCGCACTAAAACGGAACTTTTTAATGGGTACTCTCACTCGTGAGTATTTCGTTGACTGAAATTTCGGCGAGATTGGGGCTGTATATCAAATTAAAACAAACATAGATATCCTTGTTCTACAGAATTTATAATTACAGACTTTTCCACATTGATTTACGTTTCAGTTTCCTCGCCATTGATCAACGAGATACTCACGCAAGCAAGAATATTTAATAAAACTGAAAAACTCCGTTCTGGCGTCCCGAAAAAAATCGCGTATTCGTCGATAGGATTGAGAATAGCTGTATATTTATATACATCTCTCGACTTGCGCATCTCGACGCGACTGCGTTTCTCGTTTCACACATACGTTCCTTCGTGTACACACACACGCACGTGTGTCGCGCGTGTATGTGTGAGTGTTTGTATACATATATGACGTGTTCGTGCTCGTGTATTAAATATGTATATGTGGGCGTCATAAACTTTACACGCACAGGAGAATTGCCGCCAGATAGGGATCGTCGGCATGGAGTCCGACGGAGCTTCGTTTCGCTCTCTCGCGCAGACTTTCTCGTCCAGTTTATCCTCTTAAGACTAAATCTGCGTTAATTTATCGGGGTGTACACAGGGTGTTAGAAGTAGTCCGCTTGTATAGTCCGTTGTATACGGTACATCGATTGTGACGGCGTGCCGAGGGCACCGTATATTCTACACTGTACATTTTAGCGATTCTTCTTGCCTCTTGTATTTTTAGACGTCGAGGATAGTGTGCGATCGATTAACGCGGAAGTTGATTTAAACGACTCAAAATGCTGTAGCTTGATAGAACAGTATTTTTCGACACGAATTTAATACAATTAATTGTTATCAATTCTTGTGTAAAAATTAATTTCCGTGGAAAAATTGTTATTAATTCCAGCTCACGGATGAGAGGATTCTTGCGATTTATTGTATCTCTAGGATTTTAAAATTGAAGGGACAATTTTCAGTAAATCAATTTCCGTGCGATCGAAGCCGCACCAACCACAGATCTTTCACAGGAAGTAGTTGGTACTTTTGACTTTCCTATATATCGAGATCGTCTTTAAAGATGCTTTCATGGAGCATCTCGTTGTACTTTGAATAAGATCCTTCTTAGGCCGAGTGATCACCTACAGATAATTACATCTTGCGTGTAAATCGTGCGATATTCCCGAGCTGACACGAGGATCGTAACTCATGATATTGAAACCCTTCCACATTTCTGTCAACATTCGCAAAACACTTTGTAAAAGGACAAAGCTCGGTTAACTCCGAATTTGTCGACTACGTCGCCGAGAAACGCTTGTCGAAATTATTGACTATTGTAAACGTTAAATCGCGTCCACCAAGCGTTTATGTAGTTGACATTTAGTTTATATCGCCAAAGAGCATGTCGTATCGACTTTATTATTGATGAAAACGTCACGCACTTGTGTTTCTCAGCTACGTTAGAGTTTCGCAGGAAAATATCGCAAACTATCGATAGCACGTTAGTGCACCCGACAGAATAGAGCGGAAAAGCCGAAAGTGCAGGCAGAGAGAGAGGGAGAGAGAGAGAGAGAGAGAGAGAGAGAGAGAGAGAGAGAGGGACGAGGTGTATCTCCTACTTATTATTCGTAGCGGCCAGTCTCGGAAACGGTTTTACTACTGTTCGGCGAACATGAAATTTTCTCGCGACCGATGTTCACGCGCGATATCACCGACGTTTCCCACGACTCTCGTAAAAGATGCTTGCCGAATGTAAAGGGAGTCGGAATACACCGACATTTGCCCGGTTCTCCCTCTTCCGCTGCCACGCCTCGATTGCTGCTTCTTTATGCAAGCTTTATGCAAGCGATGATTTAAAACGCATCCAGCTGTATTCTGCGCGAGAAGCCGCTTTTAGCGAATTTAATTATCAATCAACGCGATTTTTATCAATGTTCGCGTCCTGATCGAGCAATGTTGAAAAATGAGGGACGTTATCGATGTTCCTGATGAAACCATCCTGACGCCAGCAACGAGTAATCAGGAAGATGTTCAACGCGATTAACTTGTACTTCGATATGAATCTTGTTTTTACATTTGTTCTTTAACTTTTATCGTGAGAGAAAGGATGACGTCCGATTTCTCGCTTTTGACGTCACAATTTAGTACAATAGCGATGTGATCGGGAGTCTTAATTTTTATTCCCTTCTGTTTCTTTCCTCCTTTTTCCCCTTCATCAATATATCTTACAGAATTTCCCTTCCCTTGTAACCGTGCGGAATTCTTGATGATTCGTGAAATGCGACTGGAATGCTACGAAGAAATGTAGAACGAAGAGGAATCATGATAAATGGCTAGGTTATTATTAGGTGCCGGCAATGCTGCGAGAGCGAGCTTTCGTTAAGTACAAGCCGACTGAATTATTCTCAAGAGAGGCACAACGGAAAAGTAGATTTTATCAGACAAGGGACAGACTGAAAATTGTTTCTCAAGGCTCGTCAAATTAGTTTGGGCGAAAATTAAACTTCTACTTTTCGACACTTCTGGACCGGTAAAACTGCGCCTTCATCTAATTTTGTTCTTTCTTCTTGTCACATTTGTAAAAAATAATTTATTTCAAATAAAAATTGAGCTCTAAATAAAAAGCACGCTCTTCAAGTTTTATGCAAAACGTACTACGCAAATTTATGCGATTCGAGGGGATAAAATATCGCGAAATTATCAAGTAGAATATATTTCGTATATAACACGATGAAATAATATCGTATACTTCACTCCGTTATGCTGCAATAGTGCGATAACTAAAGCACCGTTTTCGCATTTAATTCGATAAGAACGAGAAGTCCTTACATGCTTACATTATTAATGACTTGTTCGGAGAAACGGCGTCCGTACGCTTCTTTTCGTATACGCTGATGACACAAAATTTAGCGGGACGGCGAAGTTCGGATTCTTTTTAGATCCACCAAACTCTGAGTACTCGTGTCTACAATCGAGAATCTGTTCTCGATGGCGCGAGCGGCTTGCTTATAAAGCCGACACGTAGAGTAAATTAAGAGGACGGATGGTAGCAATGCGTTAACGCGTGAACCGAGATCGAGCAGCTTATTTTGAAAGTGGCGTAAACCAAATCTCATGGAGTTCGTTAAAGCAAACATGTGATATCGCGGTCTCTTTGCCCGCGGATTAATTAATTCATTAACGTTATTTCACCGAATCTGGTTTAAACTCTTTGCAGAATAAGCATCTCCGCGGTGTACACGACATCGAACATACAGGGATGATCTCGAGAAGATATATATTTTAGCAACGAATTTTTTGACGAATCGAAATTTCTTTCTCAGCCAATAATTTCAGGCAATTTAATTAGAGAATACGTCGAAAATATGCCTTTTTAAGAATTCGTCAAAGAATCCGTGTTCTAAAATAATTTTAGGCAGTAACCGAACATATACAGCTTTATTCCAATATCGCCGATTTTCAGGCGTAATTTTCACTTCGTGTGGCCAACTCTTTGACGAGTTTTGGTACCTTGGAAGACGTCCCTTCCGCGTTCTTGTAGTCGCCAACATTAGACATCGAATCGCTCGACGAATCTATTCCACGCCTGTAAACGCTGTGAAAAATTACGATCGCAAGCTATATACACTGAAACAATACTAAATTTAACAAATATTCATTTGAATAGTTCTAAGCAAATATTTACTAAATTTTAAGCATATATTTATTTAATACAAAAATCATCGATTTGATTTAATTATCATTTTGTTTGTTGAGTAAATATTTATTGCAAATAAATATTTACTTAGCACTATTCAATAAATATGTATTAGAATTTAGTAAATTTTTTCCAGTGTACGGAACTTGTATAATCCGGTGTTTTTGGATTTCGTTCTCGAGCGAAGTCGGACGCAAAGGAACACCATCGACGTTGAAAACTTTTCAACGCCGAGGCGCGCGTATTCTTTCAAGACACACGCGTGTCCGTGAGATTCGATCGGTAATACTTTCCGATGTCGAAAGGAAAAATGCGCGACCTCGGCGTTCCGCCGTATCAAAATGGATCGAATTTTCTCAATTTCGAAGAAGGCTGTCGTTAAACTTCGCGTTAAAACACCTTGAACGTAGAGTCTGTAGTAACAGTGACCTCGCTGGCAGACGAGACCGACCGACGGCGCTCGAGATCCATCTCGACGGAATCCAGCCAACTTGGAGAGTCCTAAACGCCTCGCGATTGCAATTGTATCGATAACGCGTTAACGGCAGTCGTCGTCGGCAGCGACTGTCTTCGCGCACGCAAAATATTTAACCAGACGTCCGCTCGCCTCCTTTCGAATCACCATTCTCGACGTGACGACAGTCGCACTTCGTCGATGCTCCCTCTTACCCTAAAAGCCCTTTTGTATGGTATCGTATGTACACGCAGAAGTAAAGCGTACTCGAGAGGCGATCGAGAGGCACGCTTCGCCAGGCTGCGTCGCGCGATAGTGTGTGAACGCACTTATCGGCTTATCAGCGAATTCCGCGGCGGCGACGCCAAGTTACGATGACGTTAGGAGCGGGAGGTCCGCGTTCTTACCATGGCGCCAGGTTTCCCGGAATCCCCGGGCTTTCCGGACTCTCCCCTCAGTCCCATGGGGCCCTGAAAGTAGATAGACAGAATGCCCATCAGCATGTTTCGCCGCCGTATTCAACGCGGTCTCGCAGGTGGTGGATCAAGCGTGCGACTTTTCCGTCGCTCGGAGGAGGATATGCAGGCTCTAACTTGTATTCGATCTTTTTGTCATGCAGAGAGATTGCGTGTATACCTTCGTAACATTGTGCGCACGCCTCCTCCCCTCTTTCTTTCTTGTGTACCTACTTCGTTCTGGCGATAAAGTCCAATTCGTTAATTATACCACGTGCCACAATATACCCTACAACTCTTTCAGCCCCAAAAATTTTTTTCAAAGAATGGAGAAAGAAATTTTGTGTATCATATATTTGAGTGTATTGATAAAAAAAATAAACAACGTTATTTTTCTGTTTTAGATGAAAAATTTATCGAAAAATTGCAGTAAACTCACAAAATGGACTGAAAGAGATACTAACGCTAACAATGTAACGTTCGGAATTTTCGGAACGCGATTTTTTGCAGAAAAAGCAAAGGATACAGGACAGTTTTTTTTTCCGAGAACGTTCGGGGGGGGGGGTCCCATCTGCGTTCTATCTGCCTTTGTGCGTCCTGTATCCGCGTTTCCTTTTTAGAGCGCGCTTAAGGCTATACGTGTGTGCGTGTGTTGAGTGCATGCTGTGTGTAATCTGGAGAGAAAATACGTACGGGCAGTCCCATCGGACCAGGATCCCCTTTGGCACCCTTTTCTCCCTGTAACGTGAAAAAAGAAAGAGCGACGCGTGAGAACGGGCTTGTCCGCATTGCAATGGTGTCGCGCACGCAAAAAGGTGATTTCAAAGATCACCGGCGTGAATAGCTTCACGCCTCGGGAGTCACATCGCAAACGCGATCTTTCTCGCATACGAAGGGTTCTCAACTACGCAGCTTCTTTTCTCTCATTATTTTGCGATCAGAACGAATATCTTTCTCGACTGTGGCTTTATTTTTCATATCATCACGATGTAAAATAGAGAAAATTAAAATATTCAAAAGAGAATGATTTTTTTTTATTCTGTTAGCATTGTACATTTTTTGTTCTCTGCGCAGCACGAACTAAACTAATAAACGTGAAAAAATAACGCCATTTATTATTGCGATCATAACCGGACTCGCTGTAGTTGTTACGTTTTCCAAATTCAGTGATAGTACGACGGAGATAAATAAAAATATAAAGCTTGATGTATAAAAGGTTTTTCACGATGGTTTTTCGAACAAAACGGAGCGATGTAAACAGATCGATTCTGTTATTCGATGTCTGCAATCTCGGAGAGAGAAATCAACATTCGTTTTCCATTGCGCGAACGCGAACGCGTATAACTGCTTTCATATTCTATACACGCGAACAATAGATAGGTAATGGTTACTGACAGGATCGCCCTTGGCGCCATCGTGTCCTCTGTCACCCTTGATTCCGGGTGGGCCCTGCAGTCCGGGGGTACCAGCGGGTCCTGGGGGTCCGGGCGGGCCCATTATCTATGCATCGACAATATCACGAATTAATAACTATCGACACTTAAATCAGAGGCACGCGATGTGATTTTTCGTGCATCATGTGCGATTAAACCCGGCGGTATATGATGCTTGTTTTCTTGCTGGATTGCTAGCTAGAATAAATTCTTGCCACTGTATTGGCTACAATGCTGACACTGTCAGTATGGCAACTTATGCGATGGCAAGATTCTAATCCAGCTAGGAATCCAATAGGAAAACAAATATCGTGTGTCACAAGCTTAATAGACGCGTTCAGGAGAAAAAGCAGCTTTACAACTGTTGCAAAATTTTTTAATACGATTGATCTTGTCCTTAGTTCCTTATTGGGTTTAAACCAATCATATTAATGTATTTCCAATTGTCCTTGCAAAACTGCTTATTCTATTCCACGCAGCCATTGTTAATTAATCACTAAAATTATACCACAGTACTATGTTCAGATTTCCATCCGAGTTATCTAAAGATCATTTTACTTTTGTTCACCGAATATTAAACAAGAATAAAATGATGTCTAAAAAGCACTTGGATGGGAAATCTGAACACGTCCGCAAAATTTCTAATAATTTATTAGAGCGCGATCTAACACGAAAAATCGCATCGTACATTTTATCGATTAAGAAAAGGTTATTCTTCCATAATTAATTTTTGGGTTTTAAAACAGTTATGGAGATTTTGATCGATTATAATTATAAAAAAGATATAATTATAATTTTAATCGATAATAATAATGAAAAATGAATAATTACAAAAAGTATTATTATTGTATTTTATTTTCCTAAAAATTCCAACGCGGATGAATGTATCATAAAATCGAGGAGAAAAACGGATTTTGTTCGACAATTTTTACAGCTTTGAGCGAATTGCTTTATAATCCCCATAAATCGTGCCGCAAAGGGTTACATAACTACATAAAACGCGGCCATAACGGAGCACAAAGTCGATGTCGCAATGGCGCAACCGAAAATTTAAAACCCGCTCGAACAGACAACACGGAAGCGAAGTAATATTGTCCGCTGTATTTTTATTTTTTGTATTTTTTACAAACCGGACATTACCGTATATCGTAGTAACTAGAGCATTCATGAGAGAACGCGTTTTCGTGAGTTAACTTACCACTTCTCCGGCGTTCATCTCGAATGTGCCGTCTCCCTGCGAACAAACGCGCATTTGTGTTCATACATGTTGTATTACTCACGTTACACTATTCAATGTAACATTAACGATTTTCCATCGCGCATCCTTCCTCGATCAAGGGCGATTCTTTTGTCGCACGATCGAGGACGAAGGCACGAAGATATCTCAGATACAAACTGTCACATACCTGTCTTCGCCTGAGCTTTTTGTACTTCTATGGGTGGAAGGTCGATATCCCGCCATGAAAAGAAATTTATTTTATCGTGAGATACTGCCTAACGCACGCTTGCATCGAAATCGCAGTTCTGGTGCTATCGCGATCGCATCAAAACTGCGATCGATCGTGAAACTATTGTGACGAAAATATGAGCATTTATGCGGAAGATGCGGCAGCTTCGCGATCGAAATCACGGCAGCTGCATTTATCGATGATCGTCCATAAAAGGTATAAGTATTATTCTTCGATAATAGAATCTTGCTTAAATTTATTGAATAAAACTAATTTCTGCAAAATCATTCCGATAGGATCATATTTCATACGTATTGTAACCATGATTCGATTTAGATCAAGATTAAAAAGGCAAAATAATATGTATGTTGAAAGCATACATTTATGTATTTATAATATTCCTTATATACTTCTCTTATTATATAATTCATGTTATCTATATTTATATAATTTTTTTCTACATCCATATTTTTCTACATCCTATTTTTATTAGTTTTATTATACATATTATTTATATTATATAAATTCTTTTTTTATTTTTTTTTATCGAACAGAAATTAATTATTGATATCACATTAATTTTCAAAACAGCGTCAACGCAAGTAACAAAATTTAACAAACTCACCGATTCGCCTTTCTCTCCCTTTTCGCCTTTCAGTCCAGGATAGCCCTGTCGACAAGTAGAATCACATAAGACGGAATATTTATGATAAGAAGGGTCGTTGAAGCTATGACGTTTAAGACCATTTACGTACCGGTGGGCCGGGTAGACCCGGAGGTCCCATAAGGCCGGGGGGACCAATATCGCCGTAGTCGCCCTTTTCACCTTTGGGTCCGGATATTCCCTGAAATAAGGGACAAGAAAATGCGGCATATGTAAAATGTTACAGCTTTATTCTTTAATAATTTAAATATGCTAGTAGTGTCAATTCGATGATCAAAAATTAATTTGTGGACATTATTATTTCAGTTGAATGATTGTATTGTAAGGCCGACAATATGTGGCGCACAGTTTGACTGAAACAAATATATTTAGGAATTTATATTAATTATTACTATCCCAAACATCTAGCTTTAACTGTCTTTATATACTCTTTCTATATTTATATAATATATTCATAGATATTGGTCGTATTTTTATATTTTATTCTTCTTTTAAAAAACCTTCCATATATTACGTAATATTGAGTTTGCACATTAAGTAGATTTAACACATAATATTCGAAATATTATATGAGCGCAACTGAAAATTGCGTTGATATAATATTACAGGTATTATAGTGTTGGTAATAATTCAGCGCGGAAGGGATATCTAATATTTAATAGCACGGATATATCCTTCTTGAAATAACGTGCTTAATATTCTTTTAAAGTCTATTTGGACAATGCAAAAATGTTTACTTAACTCATTTATACTAATAACTCGGAAATCACATTTTTTGTAGCATTTGTTAAGCGATATATTAATGCTACTGAAAGAAACATTAATTCTTAAGGCATCGAAAAATGTCACAGAAAATAGCGGACAATAGAAAGTTTTTGCAATAACGTAATTTCAGATATGATAAATGCTAAAGTCATGTTATCCATTTAATTAATTAAAAACATTCCGTATCTGGATAAACGGTATTGTAGAAACTCTCTATTAAGTATATATAATACTATGAATTTATTTTCCTACAACTTTCGGGAGATTCTCTCTCGCATTTGCTCAACTTGATTCAACAATCACTGCAAATACGCTGGCATTATGCAAAAGTCCGACAACGCGAGAGATATTAAATTTTCGTCACCTTTGTAAAACACGGTGGCCATAACGTCTCCCGAATATTACACCATGAAGGGCGTGGAAAGACGAGGAGATTTGAGGAAACCATTTCTCATTTGCGTCCCACTTACCGGTAATCCGGGGGGTCCTTGGATACCAGGATCGCCGTCGGTTCCATTGAGCCCCTGCAAGCCCTGCAGTCCCATCTCTCCCTTGGGCCCTGAAAGCGAATTTGCCGACCGTGAGCTGCTCGGTTGCTCGAGCTCGCCGAAGTTAGATTAATTCGCGCGTGAGCGCGATCGATGACGCTCCGCAATTCCGAAACGCGCGCGTGGCAAGAACCTCCGGCGCATTGCCCACTTCGCCTTCCGTCGTTTTTCCGCTCTCGACTTCATTTTACTCCGGGCGATTTCCCCGTGCCGGGAATACTTCCGGCGTGTTTATCGCGTTTCGATAAAACGGCTCACTCGAGGGACATCCACAGACACACGACGTTTATTGTTGTTCTAAATATCAGAGATCTTTGAATATATATATATATATATACGGATATTCTTTTTAACTGGAACATATGAATCCTATACAGCGATCCTGGGACGTTTTCTTAATTTTTAAATAGTGTGATTTGAATGATTTGAAATTTTTTTCATGATCTTATTCATAATTTTTTTCATAATTTTTTTCTATTCATATAGGCTAATTATTGTACTATATTTATATTAAATTTCAGTGCATTCTTAAAGAAAATAAAAGTAAGCTAATTATTTATCGTACTATATTTGTGCTAAGTTTTAGTTGTGGTTTCAAATATTTTAATTTTCTTAAAGAAAAAATTAATAAGAAAACTAAATATTGTAAATTAAATTAATACAAACAAATTACAAATGTTTCAATCTTTAAAGAAAATAAAACTAATAACAAATAGTGGATTCCAAGAAATACATGTTCGTTTAATATCAAAAAAATGTGTTCTTGTTACGGGTTAATGATAAAAAATAAAGAGAAATTTTTCAGATAAGTCATAACAAACATATATTTGATTTGTATAAACTGGTTTTAAAGTGGCAACCAATGAAATATTGTTACAACATTAATATCTTCTGCATTGTCTGCCGATACTTTGATTGATATCATGAAAAGCATTTATCAAAAAGACTGTCACATTAACAATCCCTCAACATTTGCCGCTAAATGCGCAATAATATTCGCAACGTCGCACATAGCAATGATAAATATCGATCGCCCGATGACTCTTTCGAAGAAAACAAACGTTTAATTAAATATTCAATTCGATACGAAGCAGATTAATATTTAATTTCCTATATCGAACGATAGGCATTATTAACTTTTGATTGAAATTTTTCGCGGAAGGCGAAGCTGGCGCGCATTATCGGAAGAGAATCGAGGACATAGCCTTCGAATTCTTTTCTCTAGGGGTTAACGCGGGGTCGTTTTCAAGTTTCGTGAAGGAACTTTTCGAATCGTTCCACTATTACATATCTTCAAAAAGTTAAACAAGAAATCTGAACTGATCTCGCGCCCGTGTTCAGTGGACCCGCATTATTCTCTGTATGTTTGCATAATCAAACAGAAAAGTAGGTTCTTTAACATCACGTTCATTTGGTATACATTTTGAAATTATATAATATACATTTTGAAACTATGAGACATTATTCTTTCATACCATTATATGCAAAAATATTCGGAAGAAGGTGCGATGCCATTGATGATATAGTAAACGAACCGTATAACGAATATTTGCCTGTTTATTTTCCTAGAAAAAATTCGATATACCATGAATTTTAAAGTTCCTCGTATTACTCGAATTATTAAAAAAAACCAAAAATAAGAAATAAAAAAAAGAAATAAAACTTAGCAATAAAATCTGATTGATGACATTAATCGTCGTCAATCATGGATTATCTTCTCAAAGATGTGACTATTACTGCTAACTATCATTTTGGGAAAGATTACACGAGTTCCGTAATTTTTGAATTTTTTGTGCGAATGCATGAAGATATAGAGACGCGATTAAAGGTATGTACGAAGGATCACGGATTTTCGTGGGAGAATAATTCCACGAGGAATAAGAGGGCGGACATGATCGCTTTTTTTTTCAGTGCTTTATCCTTCGTCTTTTCCCGCCGCGATAGAATGGTTTCGTGGTAATCTACCTGATAAACCCGCGTCTCCCATGGCGCCCTTTTCGCCCCGGTAACCCCGTTCGCCGGGCTCACCCTTCGGACCCGGCAGGCCGGGGGCACCCCTCGCCAATGCCAAACCGCTCTCACCCTTGAAACCCTACAATGACACTGCAAGGTCAGATCCAACCAGGTCCTCCATGTGCGCTGTCAATTTCTTTTTCATTGTTGCTTCTAACGAAGCGTTAATCTGTCTTGTTTCAGAGAGGAGGGAAAGAAGGAGAGGATATTTCGAGATCTACGTCAATTAATTTAATCGATCTTGGTACTTCATTTGTTCAATTTTCACAATTCAATTTTAAGTGATAATCTATGTAATTGAATTTCTTTTTTACTTTAAGTGCCAAGATCGTAAGTGCACAGCTACTTTTGTACTACACATTTAAATACACTTGCGGTCTAAACAAGTTTACTTCATGACGTAGACAACGACTACTAATATTCATGCGACTACGGAGGATTCGTTAGTTAGGGTTCAAATTTAATAGAAAATTAAGGACTACTAATGTATCTCTTTTCTCTCTCGTGCTATGATAACATCTGTGATTTATATTCTCTTCTCATAATTACAACCTGTAGAGCCAGCTCTACTGCTTAATAGGATCCTTTCTTGTTCACAAAACGCAAAAAGGTATCTCATAAATTTTGACTTATTACATATCGGCAGTTCCGTACATTTATGCAGCAATAAAACCTTTCAATTTACATGAATTATTAAAATGTAATGTGATATGATTTATATCGCGAAATATTATTAACAAGTTGATATAACAAAAATGCATAAAGGAGTCCTTTGAATTCAGAAAATTAAAATATTTTAATTATGTAATTTACGAAATGTGATTCATTGAGAATATAAGAATGTTACGCGAGAGAGAAAGAGAGAAGGCGGGGTAGGGGTCGACAGAAAAAGTATTAAATAAAAATAGATAAAAATATTAATATCACACGAAAAATGAGCATAGAGAGAGAGAGAGAGAGAGAGAGAGAGAGAGAGAGAGAGA
>Ga0157363_1004638_pt1 | contig 12696 bp, 12 predicted proteins | sample AttsexASBM1_FD_111477 | JGI IMG/M metagenome (GOLD analysis project Ga0157363, IMG submission 111477) | Fungus gardens microbial communities from leaf cutter ant in Ribeirão Preto, State of São Paulo, Brazil - Atta sexdens ASBM1 | ecosystem: Host-associated > Fungi > Mycelium > Unclassified ...
AATCTTATAAGATTCCGACATGCTATTATGTAAAATATGATTTAATGCGCGCTTAATATATAATTTAATACACGTTAGAAATGAAGTCACGCTTTTTGTATAACACCATCTGATTATCTTTCATCGCGTACATCAACTGTTGCGATTAGTTCTTGTAGTCCATCGTATAAAAAGCTATGTTAGACACTAAATGGAGAACGGACAGAATGTCCGTTCAATGAATAGCGATGTATTAGCGATTAGAAACGATAAAGTCTTCTACGAAATTATTGCAAATTATTGCAAATCGCGTACCGGTTAATATAGAATATCTTCTTTTCCAAACCCATAGAACTTTATTTTTCCAAACGTTCGGCCAGTATTCGTAGTTGGTTCTTATATTTAAGATTTTTTAAGATAATCATAAATCACAGAGTCATAGCATTTAAAACATTACTTAAGACGTTTTTAAATATAAAAATCGACTATGAATATCTGTTCAAACGAATGCTATATATATATTGATCCCGTTGAAAAAAATTTTCATTAACTTATGTTTGTGCTTTTTACAAGATTAGATATAATATAGGAAATATTACTTACTTATCGAGAGCATGTTCTCCAAGAATAACAGGCAGAAATTCATTATAAGTTATATGTTGCAGTTCGGCGATAACAATTTTTCTTGCTTCTTGATATAATTTTTCGTCATTCCAATGAGGATTTAAACGTTTCAATTCCGTAGCTATTAGGTTGTGCTCTCGTAAGAATAACACGTGCATCAAAGTGAGACCTGGATTCTCGTTTACTCTGGAATCGCCGCTAAAGAAACACGGAAATGCCTTGTTTGCACTTCTACAGCTCTCGTATTTTGGTGAAGCCATCGGCAAGTTTTTCCTCTGCGTATTTAGCAAACCGTCTTCGCCCGATCGTAAAGTTTTAGCTATCTCTTCAGAACTACCGTAAAGGGGTGATAGATCCAAATAGGAAGATACCTGATTGATTTGTTGTCGTGGACCCAATTTGCAACCCTGTATTAAACGATATCTAACGTATATATGAATCTTCCTGTAACTTAGTCGCCAAAATTATTTAAAATTTTATCAGGAACTCTAGAACTTTGGAAGGAATTAAAATTCAATTATAATTATACTGGAAAACGATTAATTTCACAGAGATTATAATTTTTTCAGAATTTTTTATTTAAAAGAAATGCATTTTGTGTTTAACATATATTACACATAGAATGCTTTAAAATCGATTTGCAGCAAAAATATGAGATTTTTATGAATCATTTATTATTTTTACGATGAAAATGATTAATTTATACATTCCAGTTTCATGAATAACTAGATTTTTTATTTTTATATTATATTCTTAGTATACGTAAGGTATTATTAACTTTCAAATTTATACTAATGACAATATAATCCTCATGTGCATCTTAAAAGGCATTGCCTAGACCGAAGTTCTTGCATAATAATATGAAGAAATCATAGACATATTTCTAAGAGATTTCTCGAACATTATATAAGATTTTATTTATATAAATTACCTGTAACGAATTCCCTGGATGCGGTGCTGATCTCGAATATTCCATACATCCGATTGGTTGCTCCGCGTGGATCGGGAAGCACTCCGGATGAAAATTTTCATAATCAACGTCGCAACACTTGAGTCTAGTGCGGTCCGGTAATTCCATCCTAGGCGTATGTGCCAAATCGTGAGCAAGAAATTGACTGAAAAGCGCAGTAAGCGCCATTAAATAAGGATGTTTAAGGTCCAATCCGCCGGCATGTACCTGCGAGGAGACTTCTCTCGCACTCGGCAAATTTGTACGGGGCAAGGAGACACCATCTTCATACTCCGGCGGCAAGAATCTCACGTAAGCCTCCAGCGCTGCACCCCAAGTTGGATGCAACGGATTATTGCATCGACCCGTATGTGTTCTGTAACGTACATCTGATTTCTTGCATTCGGATACTAGTCGTAGGAAGTTGGGTGAGTCTGGACAAAGGACGGCGGTTACCGTCGGCAAGATTAAGGATGCCTGTTTCGATGACATGTTGAGTGCTTCTACGAGCATCACTGCCATTGTTTCGATTCGCAAAGCTTTTCTCGAGAGATTTTGTGCGCCCTCGGTCATCTCGTGGGATGCACCAAGGAACCAAGACGGCGAGCCTCGATTGAGTTGCGTGCGAGAATTCATGATTGCCCGTTCCGCCTGGCTGTATCTCTCCATAGAGAGATTCGTGCGCTTATCCAGATCGTGTAGCATCCTGGGTGGCAAGGTCGTAGCTCCAACAAGTGTCATTAGAGCAAGGAATCTGTGGATTGTAATCTAAAGATAGAAAACACCCACTTATCCATGCATAGCTTAGTGCCGCTAAGTGGCAAACAGTTATAACGCCTTCGTGTAGAGATGAATTCTTGTGTGAATGCACTTACATTCTGCACAGTACAACATAGCACCGTTATTACCCAATAATCGTTATGCAAATTCGATGGTTGTATTATTATCTAACTTAGCGATGATGAGATACAATCAATCATTGAAAGCGCAATTATGGGGATTGGACATTGTGGACGACCATATATTTGCACATCCGTATTGCAAATAAACTGAGATGTATTGACAGACACACGTTTGTTATATTATCTGTTACGAAACTGCTTTGAAGGCCATAGTATACTGATCTTTATTAACTCAGACTATTGTAATCGCTGTTTGCGCTTTAATTACATTAAATATTTTGATAAGATCTCATTAAAGTTATGTATATATACATGAACTTATGTGATCTATGCTAATGTATAACAAGATTTAAGAGCAAGATTCCACGTAATTTACTCTATGTGACAGAGGAACTGATATACGTGATATTATAGAGATTAGAAACACGTTTCGTAATTTATCGTGTAATTCATCACAATGAACTCTGGAGACCTTGTCGACACGATGGCATTTCACCCCGTTACATTAGAAGCATTGTTCATTGCGCGCGTTTACCGTAACAAATTCATTCATCAACCCGGGCATCTATCTCGTGCTAGTTTCTCAACTGGGACTGTGTCATTTTTTTATGCCTTTATGGCACAGCATATGGTCAGACAGACCTTAAAAGGAGGTCGAATGAAGCTGACATTTAAGAAATCCTTCCTGGTTCTTTTACGTTTTGCGTAATGTTCTTTATTCCCATGATTAGCGTTCGCGTGAATCGATGGAAACAATCTCCTTGACACGCAGATCGATCATTCTCGATCAATTATGTTTAAACTGTTAATTCTTATTGACCCGGAACTTCGATGTTGTTGAAACACGAGCATGCACTTTGCGAATGCAAGGAAGATCTATGTTGACTTGAAGAACCGATAGAATCGACAAAGTAAATTACATACAATTACATTATATTAAAGCATTATTTGCGTGATGCATCTTTCTGTAATGTCTAAACACATAGAGATTATTAAGTATATCATTTCTGAATAGAACGTCGTAGTTCTTAATTTTTTTAACAAAACTTAGAAATTCTTATGGAATGAAATTAAATGAAAAGGAATATTGTTATCTTTTTATGGCCTCTTTTACATCGAGCATTTGATACGCATATATTAATTAATAACTTCCTATTAAATTATCTTAATTCCAGTAATGTATTTAAAGAATGATGTACACACACACTAAATTGATATAATATGCATCAAGATAATTAATTAAATATTCATATCGTATATACATATTGCTGAAATTAAGATAATTCAATAGAAAATTATTAATTACCCATATCAAGTCCATGATGCAAAGGCCTATGAGCTCAAAGATTGATTTGTCGATGTCTTTAGGTCTCAGTTTGCCTTAGAAATATTATTTTTTAATATTTGTTAAAATATTTACTGCAATTGTATTGTTGTAACTGTTTTAAAGATTGCATAATAATCTTTGGATATTACTGGAAACAAATTCCTAAATCTAATATTTTCTTGAATGATACTAAGCATAAAATATTTCTTTACTACAAATAAATTTATTTAAAAAAAAATAATATTTAAATCAAATAATATATGTTTATGTTTAGTAAATATTTATTTGCAAGAAAATGTTTACTTAATATAGTTAAAAAAAATATTAATTATAGAGACTTAGGAATTTTTTTTTCAATACTATATATATTCAATATTATATATATTCTTATACTTACTCAGAATTGAAAAATCATGATTGATATTGATAATTTTGACTAATACAAATAATTATTTTAAAATACTTAATATATTGTTATCAAATAATTAATTAGAAATTGTACTTAATTCTAGGAGACGTTCTTTTAGAATAATTTAGAAGATGTCACATACAGAATAAACATAAGCAATACAAATCTCTTTTGATACAGTATATATAGAGATGCTTTATTTATGCAATAAATTATAGTAATTACAAAACATTAGTTTCATATCGCCCACGCAAGTCGATTTGTGTAGATCTGAATAAGTCCGCACGATATAATCGTTAACCTTTGATGAAGTAACGAGCTGAGAGAAACGTGCTAACTATGAGTATAAATCGTTGTGCCAAGACTTCAACACGTTCGCATTCGCAAAGTTTCATAACGCTGCCGTTTCACTGTTTACGATCGTTGGGTTAGAACGTATGAGCTAATTATCCGATATGTAACAACCCACGCTTAATCAACCTTCCCTCCCCGATTTTGAAACGAATAATTCTTATAGAATTTATACTGAGAAAAAAATTCAATTACATAAGTATTGTTTCTGTGTTTACATGCGCTCTCATATTTTACATATTATAGAAAAAGTTCGCTCTTCCTTGTTTCTTTCTTTTTCTTCCTTCCTTTAACAATGATGAATTGTCGCGATCAAACAAAGTAATTCGAATACTTATGATTAAATTTTATATTTATCATATCTATAAATTTAAATTATTCCTTATATTAATTCTTAATCGCTCACATATTTATTAAAAAAAAACTAAATTAATCAAATTTCTAAAATATAATTCTTTGTAAAAATTATCTATTTTTATTAATCATACATTCATTATTTAGCATTTAATATTTAATAATGCAAAAATAAATTATTTAAGTTATGAATTTATAATTAATTCCGCTATTTATATTTCGATATACGCATGCAAAGAATTTTTTACAAACATTAAAAAATATTCGCAATTAATAATATCTACGTATTATTAAATTTGTATATTATCAAATTATAATTTAAACAAATAGCACAAAATTTTTTGTCATATTTATATAAAAAAATAATATAAAAAAAGTACTCACTGCGATATGAAGATGAACGAGCTACTGCTAGCGATGTTTTTAGTAGAGATCAACATCTTTTTGAAAGTAATGCGCATGATATCCTCTTAACGTAGAGATCACTCCAGGAAGGATTAAGTATCCTTAATATGCGATGGCATTCATTTGCTTCGAATGGTTTCACAAGAACCACACGCGCGAGAGCGATATGCGCGAGTACGCGCAGCGGTAAACCTGAACTGAGAATGATGCTTCAAACGAAAGTAAAACTCTAGTCTATCCCGTTCGATCTATTCTGGAGTGGGGTTTAACCAGGATCGCAGCAATGCACGTGCATCAGTAATGTACGGTGCATCGAAGTATAACACGTATACGACTGGTAAAAGTGCATCGCTGCAGCAATAGTGGCTGCTGGATTATGAACGGGACCAAGGTTCACCTTTCTTTGGCTACGTTATTGGGAATCGCAGTTGAAGGTGCCGTTTCAAGGTCGAATATTCCGTTCGCACCTTCATGTATGCGATGCGGTATGCATGGACCTCGCATGTTCTTTTGTTATAATAGTATAGGTATCGCAGCGCCATTGCGCTATGCTAATTGGACGCACTTGATGGGCTTGACTACAATGTCGTTCACGGATTAAAATTCCTTGAGATGACACCATTTGTGATTTGTTAGGATAATGAAGAGTCACACTCATTTCTTCATTTATTGCTTTCTTTGTGTAAATCAATGAATTAGCATTGGTAATAAATCGTGATAATGTGTCACGCATGGAATGACCGCATTTTTTATTCAAGAAGTTTTTAAATGTTCATTAAAAGTAAATTCATATAAATAATGCTGAAATAACATAATTTAATAACAAAATATTAGTTACAATATTAAGATTTAACTATAAAATTATGCCAACTATAATAAATAAATAGACTTTTTGAAACAATGAACACTTTTATTTATGTCCACTCTTAGTATGGTTATACATCTTCTATTTTTCATTTCAATAATCTTTGTTGTTATTAAGTTGTACAGAAGTTATTTATCATTTGTTGTATTAGCTAAATTATATGTTAAATTAATTTACAAGATTATATTTTAAGGGCGTACTTCATCTGTATTATCAAGAACTGCGCCACTGTAGGCTAAATCCCAATAATGTTCCACTTGATGTTTCTTAAAATGTTCTCGAGCCATTTTTTCAATAGGGCACACTTTAAACTTAATTTCTCCGAAATGGCGCTGTTTACTTGTCCCTTCCCATACAAGTACACATCTATTTGGTACATCATTCCCGTCATTATCCTTCACTATATCTTCTTCCCATTTGATGCGATGCATCATCAGCCGTTTGTACTTAGCTTGTTGTTTTGCTCCACCTTCTACTACAACTACATTACAATCTCGGAACAGCATTACGCAACCAGTAAGATAAAGTTGTTTCGCGTTAGTCTCCACTTTGAATTTTTTTGAAGCATTATTGACAAGATCACGTATTCTGTGAAAAAAAATGTAATATTATATTTATAAATATACTATACAGCAAAATTTTATATATTACATATATATATATATATATATAACATTTACCTATAAACAGAAACATATACGCCAAGACTAGTATCTTCTTTAAGCTTCCTCGCTTTTTTTTCGCGACGTTGATCAGCAGTAAGTCTCCGTGCTGCATTTGCATCTTCATGAGCTTTTAACCTTTTAGCCATTTGCTGTCGAACATGAGCTTCAATTTTAGTAGGATCTTGTACAGCTTCAGTCCCTAAAACTCGCATGAGGTTCGAGATCCGCAACTTTGGCTCAGGTGGTGCTTCTAGACCTAATCGAATTTTTTCTTGTTCTTCCTTCCAAGTTTCTCGTCTGTTTTGTCTTCTTAATTTCTTACGTTCTTTTTTTGTGAGAAATACAGGCATATATATTGGTTTCAAAGGATCCGCTGTACAAAATAATCACAGAAAACAATATATATTCAATTTTAAATACACATACATGCACGCACATACACATACACACACACAGAATGTTTCTTAAATAGCAAACACTAATCATATAGCACTATTCCTGATAAAAAATTGAATAAAAAAATCTCTATCATTTTGCAATTTTCATGACGTTAATGGTTGAGCAGCAGGATATACGCTTATTCGGCAATATTTAGAAATTAATATTTCGTCAACCATTGCGAAAATTGCAAAATTATAAAAGACTTTTCGACTTAATTTTTAATTAGGACTAACTCTGTATGTCAAAGACTTATACATATAAATATATATACATAATACATACTTGGAGGCCGCATTTGTGTTGGATGTTCTACTAAATTAGTGATAGTCAAACTTTTGATTGTCGTTAACTCATTTTCATTAGGATATCCACCAGTTAATATAACAGAATCCCACCATTCTATATTAGGCACATCTTCACTAAGAGCTTCAGTTTTGGGTGCGATAAGAGCTAATTTAGTCGCTGAACTAATTCCAGTTTTTCTAGCAATTTGACTAATTTCATTTTGCAATTTCTCTAACTGTGTTTTCATGCGCATTCTCTCTGCTAATTGTTGGAATTTTCCTGGTTCGTGAAATTTTAATGCACGTTTACCACGCATAGCTGGTTTTACACCTATTCTGTTATCGAAAAAATGAGTATCTTGTATTTCTTCTGGACCTTTTGATTCTTGTAATTGAGCTTTGAATTCTTCTCTTTTCTTTGCACGTATATTAGCTTTTAATGTAGGTACTACTTGAGTAAGTTGTACTTCTTTGCCTGTTATATCTACTGTTCTGCCAGATTCATCTAAAATTAAGGGAGTTGGTTTGTCTGGTACATTAACATTGCCAAGTAATCCTGAGTTTAATTTATTTCTGATCTGTGCTTGTAACGCAGCTATTTTTCGTGCTTTGTCTGAATCTGTTTTACTCAATAGGCCTTGATTATACATGCTTCCTACTGTTGGTAATGTATCACGCCCTTTAAAGGGCTTTGCAGAAACATCTTCCTGCTTTATCGCCTTTAAAGCTCTTTTTCTTTCTTCTATTTCTCTTTGTGCATTAGCCATCATTTGTCTTATCTAAAGATATAAAAAATTAAGCTTATAATATATACTGAAGTGTAATATATACTGAAGTGTTTGAACTATTTAAAACACTAAGATATATAAAATATATATGAAATCTTATATATATGTACACACCAATACTAACACATACACACACATACATACACAGACATATACACACATACATATACATACACGTGCATACACACACATACACACACATACATACACACACACATATATATATATATATATATATATATACAATTCTAATACTTTGTCTGCAGAAAGTTGAGTCTCTATAGATTTTTCATTTTTTGTTTCATCATCTTTGAATCTCGATTTCTTTGCATCTTTATCTTTATCTTTATCTTCAGGATGAGATCGTTTTTTACTCTTTTGAGAGGCTTTAGTATCATCATATATCGTAAATATCTTTTCTGTCAACTTAGAAGCTTTCTTGTCTTCTAATAAAGCTGATAATTTATCTACAAAAATTTTTTTACATATTATATAGAATATATATCATATATATTTCGAAGTATATATATATTTTTTTAAGTATATAAATATATTTCAAGTATGAAATGAAATAATACAGGTACTTTAATACACTCCATATCGTGACAATTGCAAGTGATTTGTCCACAGCATACCACATGATATAGTTACTAGTGACTTATGATATTCTTATTTGTGTTTATACTTGTTAGAAACATGTATTTCACAACGTATTTTATTAAAAATTATAAAAAACTTTTATGAAGAATGGTCTGAACAAAGTCATAGAACGTATTAAATGTTAAAAGTAAAAATTGTAGAAAATTATCATCATAGAAAATAAATTGACGTATTTTCTATTGCTAACCTGCTGTTTTACGTTTGTCATAGCCAGAAGTAATACAGTTGACAGCTGTAGTAACAATAGCTGGTTCACTAAAGCCAAGAAATTTATGAACCGCTTTCTCGATCTGCGGCTTCATTTCGTCTATTTCTTTTCTCGTTAAATAAGACATGCTTTTAACTTTATTTCACTCGTTGAATATTTAAGTAAGTCCACTATTTTGTGATAAAATTAATATTCTTACAATATAAGCATCTTGCAAACATTAAGGTTAAAATCACCGATACGAATGTTTTTTACCATGCAATACGGTTCAACATTGAACACATTCAACAAAGAAATGCTCGCAGTTATGTGCTAAGTAGTACCAGAGAGAAACCTGAGAGTGGTCCCTGCCTCTTTCATGTAACCATCGACGAGATACTATTAAAGACCGACATCCTTACGGAAATTCGTGTCCTTATGAATATTGAAGATTAAGGGTTAAAAACTGATAATATTGTATTAATATTATGATTTATTAGTTTAGTAGACATATTTATGCATTTAGAACTCAATAATACTCGATTTTTCTATAAAATTGTGATTTTAGTTATCGTCAAAGTTTGATTATCAACAGAGATGATAACTGCAGAGAATAAATTGTAATTTTTGCAATGTAGAATTTCATAACATTATAAGTGTATATTTATTTATGGAGCATGTGTAAAAAATAATGAATTTAATAATGTAATATCCAAATATTTAGGTTAATAATCGCAAATTTATATCAATTGTCGATAATGTCAACGTTCTTTAATTATCTCTGGGTCCCTTTTTGCGAAGATTAAGGGCAGTATTCATAGTCAGATCTTATATTCAAGACCGTCTTAAGTATGTACATCAACTGAAATACTTTTACACATTCACGAGGGATGTGTTTCGAAACAGTCAAAACGTGTTATATAAAGTTTGTTGTATAAATATTTAGAAGAATATATCAATAACAACGAGCGTTCACTCAACTGTTGAGTCTGTTGAACGCAGCCTATGAATATCGGCCTAAAATTTTTACGAGTAAAATCTGATGGCTTTTTTTGTGTGATATATACCAATCCATTAACATCCATTTTTATGATATGAAAAATAACTATCATATCTATTTTGCGAAACTGTCGATAAAATCGTAATATTGAGAAGGAATATGGGGCGTTTCCGTGCTAATAAGAATCATCAGGCGCATTCAGCGAACTTAGTTGAATGAGCGCTCGCTGTTATTGGCATATTCTTCTAGATCTAAAATTCTGATTGGATGAGCTAAAAGAATACATCAATAAGAGCGAGTGCTCACTTAACTGTTGAGTCCATTGAATGCGCTTGATGACTCTTATTAACATGAACACGCTCCATATGCCTTTTCAATATTACATTTTATCGACAGTCTCGCAAAATAGGTATGATACTTATTTATATCACAAAAATGAATGTTAATGGTAACGGGCATTACATAAAAAAAGCCGTCAGATTTTATTCCGACCAATCACAAAAATGCTTAGGAAACACAGAGGCCGATATTCATAGTATTCTTATTTTAAGATCATCTTAGACTACGTTCCAAAACTTCTTTTCCGAGGAAAATTTTATTCGAAATATATGGTACACGTAACATATACTATAATATATAGAGTAAAATCTTTCTCGGAGAGGAAGTTTTGGAATGTAGCCTTAAATAATATCTTAAAATGTTAATGCAACTCTCTGATTGGTTCATGACATCTTAAGACTGTACTTAAGATAATCTTAGGCTACGTTCCAAAACTTCCTCTTTGAAAATTTTACTCTATATGCTATAGTACATGTTACGTGTACTATATATTTCGAGTAAAATTTTTCTCAAAGAGGAAATTTTAATCTTCAATACAAGAATCAATTATGAATACCAACTTTAAATAAGAATGGATTATGAATACCGGCCATAATGACTTTAATGGGAGCTGTTTACTAGCGCCTGTGTGAGTACGAAACGTACATTACGTAGTCACAAATATTTCCAGCGGGTAATATATCGACTGTTAATTCCTACAAATAATTCTTTAGTTATATACTTCTCCATGTAACTTTATATACATACATGGTATATATATATATATATATATATATTAATGTTACTAGTATGATTTAGAATACAATTTAACTTTATTTTATTTTGAATTTTTTAAATATTGGATTGTCCGGAAAGTTCGTGCCAATTTTGAAGAAAAATTGAAACCCAGAAGATTTAAATTTTAGTATACATTTATTGAATTTAAATCTTTTGCGGCATGAACTTTTCAGACAACCCAATATATGATCAAATCAAAATATTTATTTTTTCTTGGATTTTATTATTGTTTCATATATTATTATTGTTTCATACATTCTGCTAACTTATATTAAAATTTACAAAAAAAATGAGCTTTTTCTCTTCTAGATGGATAAATATATGTAATTTTTTATAAAATACATATTAAAGTAATATATATCTACAAAAATTGTAATAGGCGCATAGATATAAGACTAGATTATAGATTTCATCGTATATAATTTATAAATGCTTAAATATTATTCTTATTATTTCTATAGATATTCTTGTGTAGATATTAATAATTTATGTAAATTACTTCCCGATATTAACTCTTTGCCTATTTTGTTAATGATGTACTTATATTTCACATTTGAAGTGAGAAGAGTCCTCGAGGGAGATTTAGATAGCTTCTCGTAATTGGCACACATTGACTCTTGACTAGATTTTCAAGTTTGAGAGACTATACACATAATAGGTTGTGCACTTTATTGCTTCTACACGTGTGCACTGCGTTAATGAAAGTTCAGAAATTCCTTTCATCACAATCTATGTATATGTTCCTTCCTTTCTAATATCTTATTATGCACATTTAAAATCTTATTGATAGATTTTCTTTATAATTACAAATCTTATATTACAATAAACATAAAAAAATTTTATTTTTTGGATTACGAAATTTTTTTAAAGACATTTATAATATTTATTTTTGATTTAATCGTAAACTAACAAAACTTTTGAAAAAATTCAATTTATTATTATCAATAGTAATTTGAAAATATAATATTCTCTGATAGATTATATAAATTATACAATCCCAGACAACACAAAATATCTAAAAGAGAGACATGAAACGTCTCTTTAGCGTCTAAAAGATGTCTTAAAGTCTTATCTCTTAATGTCTTATGTCTTAATGTCTGGGATAAAATTGGAAAGATGGAGATAGGAAAGAAATATATATATATATATGTAACCATAGATTATTTTTAAATAACAATTTATTTATTCAAAATATTAACAAAAGAAAACATTTTTATATATCTTATGATCAATTGATATTTTAGATGATAATAGATTAATTGATAGAATACACACACACACACACACACACACACACACACACACACACACACACACACACACACCCACACACACACACACACACACACACACACACACACACACACACACACACACACACACACACACA
>Ga0157363_1004639_pt1 | contig 12694 bp, 12 predicted proteins | sample AttsexASBM1_FD_111477 | JGI IMG/M metagenome (GOLD analysis project Ga0157363, IMG submission 111477) | Fungus gardens microbial communities from leaf cutter ant in Ribeirão Preto, State of São Paulo, Brazil - Atta sexdens ASBM1 | ecosystem: Host-associated > Fungi > Mycelium > Unclassified ...
AATGGGGTGGAACGATCCACTCCACAGTTCAGGCTCCGTAGGAGCATTGGGGTCGTACGGCAATTGGATGTTAATGACGTCATCCTCGTTTGAAACGCATGTAGGGTTGGCCTCGTTGATACCACCTGGGGTCCTCGTGTTAGTAGTTGGGTTAGTCGCCTCGCCTACCCTTAATGCCCTTTCCTGCTCTGTCTCGTAAGACAGTTCAGGAGCGCTGATATTCGTGCTGTCTGCTACGTTAACATCATCAAGATCCATATCCATTCGGTTATGGTATGGGGTGGATCGTCCAGAGGATGCCAATGATGATTCTCTAGACGAATGGATAGAGGCTGAAGGGTTACGCCCTCGTACCTCAGGTTCATTAGTAGGATTTCGTCCTGCCTGAATGTCCATCCCTATGCTTGGATTGTAAGACATAGTTGGTAAGAGGTTTGAATCTGTTGGATTGGTCGTTGTTGAAGTGCTGAGAGTTGAAGAAAAGAATTTATTCGCTATACTTCCAATAGGCGCTACCATGCAAGATGGTGGTAAGAGGAAAGAAGCAATGGGATCACATTTTGTCTTCTTTGCCTATGTTTAAATGAAGAAAAATAAAAGAAAAATAAAATGAAACCAAGTCCATCATTCACAACTCTAATACCTGAGCTAAATTGAAGATAGAGTGGAGAGCATTCTACAGATCATGGATTTCTAGGCAAGGACAGTTATTATACTTGATGGCTTCAACTGCTGGGAGATTTCTTTTTTCTTGATTCAGTTCATGAGCTCCTAGGGACCTCTTGCCTTGTTCAATATCTCTTAGATTTTTTAATCAAAGAATGTACATTTGGTACTCTTCACTGTTTTCTTAAATTGTTTCCAATCTACCAAGCTTCTAGTTGACCTGTATTTCTCCAGATCCCTGCTACAATTTGTATCCCACCAGCCTTTTGAGTGTCTAGAGATGGTGACAATTTTTGAATTCTTTTCCCAAGCCCTATCAATGGTTAAAGCAAACAAATTAATGGCAATTTCAAGTGACTCAATGTCCATTAGATTGGAGGTGTCAATGGTTATGAAGTTCTTAATCACATCTTTGATGAATGCCTTCTCTTCTGCACTACCTTTGGCAATAAAGCATTTTCCATTGTAAATATATCATTCCTCGATAGGAATAGAGATGGTGAGTAGAGCGTGATCTGACAATAATCTCCACTCCAGGTGGATGGAGTGGTTGTCTAACCTCTCCGAACTGTATCTGAGGAACATAAGGTCAATGACCAAGTTCAAACTCTGATTGTTATCTAAGTATCTAGTAGAAACAGGGTTAGTGGGATATGACAGTTCTAACAAAAGAGAGTCCATAATGTCTAAAAGTAAGTTGCTGTAGATAGAATGATATAGGTACAAAATGTCCCAGAAACTGTCTCTGATGTTAAAATTGCCTGTTATAACGAGAATATTGGGAATGTCAACCTCAGTATCCTTGAGATACTTTAAGGCTGATTGCGAAGAATCTGAATAAATGTTAATCAGAAAGAAAATGTTGTTGTTAATGAAAAAGGAAATAAGCAAAATATCTCTATAATTGAGAACATCTTTGCAAAGGGAGAAACGAAAGGAAGAAAGTCTGATGTTTACATAAGTAATGACTCTTGGATAGTCATAGATATTCAATGATGAATTCACAAATACAAGCCAATTGGGGTGGTTTGGTATACCAACTAATTCTTTGCCATTTCTACTCTTTGAGCTTGGAATAGTACAAATGGACGACCAGGACAGTTTTTGAATAAAAACTACATCAAATTTGGAATGGGTTTCTAGAATTGTGTTGACAATAAGGTTATTTTTCCACGCGTTTTGCAAGAATATCTTAATGTTTTTGATAATCATTGCTTGCTACCATTTATGACTGAACGAATTGACTGGGCTCTAGGATCACGAAGTTCCTGGTATTTATTTGCATGCCACTCTTTGTTGAAATGGTGGTGCCAGAATGGACATGAGTTGGAATCTGCTTGGTGGTCATTCTTACAGTTGATACATTTGAAAGAATGTGGGCATGGTTCACCCTGTTTAATTTTGAGGCAGGAAGAGTTAATCTTGAAGTTGGCCTTGTAACACCAGGTGAAGTGGCAATGATGTTCAATCTTGTGTGGCCCATTGTACTTAAGGCACTTGGCATCTTGTAGGTGACATGCAAAGGTAGTGTGCCCTCACTTCCAGCAGTTCTTGCACTGCGGGATGCTAAAGTTCATGTTAACACTATGGATGGTAGTGACATAACTACCAATGTTGAAGCATCTGTTGATAAGAGTCTTGGCAGTTGTACTACTTTGAGAGTCCTATATGTCTATCCAGACAATTGCTATGTCAGACTTAGGGGAAACCTTAACAATACGAGGTTTAGATGCAATGTTGATGTTGTTAAAGATATGTGTTGATTTGATGACTGTTTCCAATAATTTGGAGTTGATAGACATGTCAGTACCTTCTTTGATGTATGGGATACTGAGAATTTTCAAGTATGGCTTTGACTGAGAGAGCCATGCATCTTGAATATCATTTGTGTTAATGTCATTACAACTCTTGATATATTTGCTGATAATACTAATGTCCGATGGGGATGCAACTCTGTTGGAAGTAACAATAAGACCTCGATGATCAACTCAAATAAAGTCAACAAAGAGGCCCAATTTAGTGTTCTTAAGAGAGTGGTTAAGGTTGGCAACGTAATCACCTGAATTTGCTATGATCTTGTTGGCGTTGCTACTGCTCATTGGTACAATGATTTGTTTTCGAGACAGGCCTTTGGTCATCATGTTAATCCTGGGCTTGAGTTTGTCCAATATATTGAAAATCAACTTGTTGATTTGTTCAATCTTCTTGTGAGAGAGTTCTGGGAAATTTTCCTTGATTTTAAGGATAATGTTGATATTCTTCAACAAGATTTGAACATAAGATGGTTTTGAAGTCTCTGTTACCTTTCTGATTTTGCCAGATGTGTTCTTTCTGTGAAATTTTGATTTTGCCAAGACTTCTTTTGATGGCCTTGGGGGAAGTTGGAGTAAGGGTAATTTCAAGAAATTTACCAGTTTAGAGGGCAGGGAATTGAAAGTCTTTTTATCCTTGTTGGGAGTAGGGACTTTGGTAGTGAACTCATTATTTATAAGTTCACAGAATGTCCTGTTGTCATCAGTTTTTAGTTGATCCCATCCTCTCTTAAATATAAAGAATATGAAGTTGAAGGCGACTTGGCCAAAACCTTTAAGGAAAGGGATGTTATTCTCCTTATCGCTTTTCAGCTCTCTATTACTGATGAAGTTGGAAATATATGAGAGAGAAATTTTGATGTTGTTGACATCAATTTCTTGCAAAGAAATTTGACTGAACATGGAGATTGGGTTTGTATGGCTGTCCCATGAATCAGGATTGCCCAGCTAAAGTTCTTCATATGAAAGAGATGAAATACCACTATTAATGGTAGGTGCTTGAGGTTGCATATTGTGTACATAGCTCACATGAGGCGGAGCTACACAGTCTGAGGAATTAGCCTAACCTTAGACATTAGACTCCCTTCTTAAGAATGTCACATATGATAGTCTGAAAAGTTTGTTCTTGGTTTGGTTGGCCCAGTTAGGGTTAGCACTTTGAACTTCCATGTGAGCTGAATACTCAATAGAAGATACTTTAGACAGTATAGAAGACTCTCTTGATGAGTTGGTACTGAAGACAATAGATCTACCTCTTGGAGCACCTATTGGTACATCTTCAGAGACAACTTTGGACTCTACAAGGTTAGACATGGCTAATGTGGAAGTAAAAATGTTTGAATTTGCAATTTCTCTGTTAAGCGCTACCATATAAGATGGTGGTATGAGAGAGAGATGTCAAGATCGTTGATGGTGGACTTTGTTTTTATTTTTCTCTTTTCACTTTATTTTATTTTTATTTTTATTTTTATTTTATTTTCTATTTTTAGAACAACTCGGGTTAGGGTCTATCAGTCACAAATTGATGGTGAAGTCACAAGACTGATCACGAGACTTGGAAGAATGGAGTAGAAGGTTCTGGAACAAAGTGACGTCATACAGCATGGACAATACATGCTGGCCTCATGTAATACTCATGGTCATTTAGGGTAGGGTGCACAGTAGCTGGCACAGACCATGGGTAATAGTATATATAAGGTAGACTACTTTGTATTAGGAACTCTATCAAGTTTTCTTGTGTCACTCCAATACAAGAGTTGTTTCTTGACTTAAACGCTTTGAGTCTCGATTCATAACAAGAGAAGCGATTGAGCATGAGTACTATCATAGTATGCTTGAACATTTAAAATTTTATTTTGATCTTTTTTCTTTTATTTATTTATTTTTGATTTGATTTTTATTATATATAGTTCACATCTGTTAGGTAAGGAACAAGTCTAGAAGAAGAATCCATTCATGGAAAAATTAGAGTATAGAAACATTATCCAATATATGTAGATGTGAATCTGGGGTGACCTTGGCTTCAGTGGATATACTGTGCCTCTGTATGTTACAATGGTCATATTTAGGAAGAGAATTTGAACAGAAAGTGAATTATAGAGAAAGTTAAACTTTCAAGTGTGGGCACTCAGAACAGTACACTATACTAGTTTATTTTTAAGCTAATGAATTAGAAGTATCTACATATCTTAAATCAGGTCCAGAGTTCCATGGAGATCATAAAGAACCATATTATCAGTAATAAAGTAATTAGACATGGAAAGAAATCAGATTGATCTGTACTGAAAGTAGTGTGTAGACCAGAAAGAAGATATCCACTTTTGTAGATGTTTTGGGTGGAGCAGAGCTTATGTAAGCATTATCTGTAATGGAGCTGGTTGCTCTTTACAAATCTGATTGGGATTTACTTGTCACTGACAAGAATAACAGGACTTTTAGATAAAAGATTGCATCTAAATTTACTCTGAAAATTCAAGGGATCAATACCAAGTCCAATAAACTGATAAGCCTGCAAGCTTTGTCAAATTATCTCCACCAATCCCAGCAAAAACTCTAAAAGAGGTCAAGAAAATATCTAAGTTCTTCAAAAAGAATAGCCAACCAACAGAGAAGAAGAATGCCAAGAAATCTTATGCACAAGCTTTGTCTTTGTTTCCTACAACTAGAGAAATTCTAAAAATCAATTGAATTTACAAGCAAAAAAAATCAAAAAAATCCAGAGAATCATTAATGGTGATGTTAAGTCCAAGCCAAAATTAAACATAACAATAAAGGGTTCATCTAGGAAGTAAGTTATTATTTCCATGAGCAATGAGAATAAATTAAAGTTCATGGAATCTTCTAATACTCATATTACTAACCTTAATAGAGCATTGAAGAATATTAAATCTGAAGTTATGGCAGACTTTGTATGTATAGACCAAGCAGGTATTACCATAAGAATCAACAAAGATACTTTACCTCTCAATCTTCAAATGACTGAGAAATATGTTAAGGACACCAACCTTATTGATTTAGCTGAAGTCAATATTCCTTGTTTACCTCAATTGAAATTGTACTTGAAGATTATAGGTATTTCTTACCTCTTATAAAATACTAACACTTCTATTTCAGCTGATGTAGTTGAATTCACCATCAAAAGCAATTATATTTTCAACAACATTGCAGTTGCTTTCAAACTCTATATCATCAAAGTATCACCTAAGTTGGATATGGCAATTATTTAGCTGGACATATGGGATGTCCAAAGTGGTAGTGAGGCTAAGGAGCTTATTAACAGGTGTTTTGACATAGGAAGTCATATCATCACAATTCAAGGCACAAATATAAATCCAGGAGTCCCATAGTACAAGAACTGTTAGAAGTGGGGATATACAACATTTTCATATAGAGCTTAATGGTCAAAGTACATTAAGTACAACAGACCTCACAAAACTAAACACCACCAACAATTTACTTAGTATTACAAGGCCAATTTCAAGATTTACCTGTCAAGACTCAGGACAAAACAGGACAAATCATGCCCTTATACATTCAAATATTTGAGCTGCAAAGGTAACCACCAGGCTGACTCAAACTTGTGTTTTTTCTAGAAACATCAATTTAATAGGAAGTAGCACTCTAAGAAATATCAGGAAATTTGAGATATTAGAAGACAATCAATTCGCTCAACTATGAGTGATAGTTAAGCATGATTTTTAAAAATATTAAAATCTTTTCTTTCATCCAAGAACTACTATGGTCAATTATTTGTTCTATTCCAAGTTCATCAAGTGGAGAAGGAGAACAATTGGTAGGAGTATCAAACTATCCTAATTGGTTTACTTTTTCTAGGAATATATTAAATGATCATGACTCTTCTAAAGTTGTATCATATATAAACATTAGGCTCTTACAATTTTGCTTCTATTTATAGAAAGACATTTTTAATCACAGGGATATTTTGTATATTTCATTCTTTAACAATGGCTTTATTTACTTTTTAATCAATGTCTACTCTGATTCTTCTCAAACAGCTTTGAAGTATCTAAAGAATACTGAAGCTAATATTAGTAACATTCTAGTTATGGCTGGATATTTTAACACTAGAGACAATAGCTAGGATCTCTCTTTTCCACATCATTCTATCCATTGCAATCTCCTTAATGATATTACAGACTCTATAGATTTATATATGTCTAAACCTACTAACCAAGTTCCTACTAGGTATTCAGATAATCAAAATGATTCAAACTTGGTAATTGATCTCATGTTTCTTCAACTAAACTCATCAGAACTCAACAATCACATGATCTACCCAAAATAGAGATTGTTATCAGACTATGCACCTCTCACTGTAGATATTATGATTATTGATGAACATATTCAAACTAAGAAATGTACAATTATCAAGAATAGTGAAGAAGAAAAGAATTTCCTTGCTGAACTCATAGAAACCATCAAGGGACTAAATACAGAACTCATCTCAAGCAAGGAGATTCTTGAACAAATAGTAAAACAACTTACTAACAATATGGAAAAAATTTGGTTCAAGCATTCAAAAATTGTAGATATCACAAAACACTCAAAATTATGGTAGAATGAGGAGTGTCAAAAGGAACTTGAGAATTATAGAGTTTCAAGAAATGTCAAAGATTGGAGGAAATTTAGGAATATCACCAAGAGAACTAAACATGCATTTTTCAATATCAAAATCCAAGAAATTGTGACAAAAAGATGCAGTCCATGGGAACTCATGAATTGGGTTAAGAAACACAAATTACCAGCCATTGAAGCTATTTAACACAATGGTCAACCATGTCTAGAACTTGAAGATCTTTTGCAAACACTTCATTTCTTGTTCAATTCAGCTTAAAGCTGTCAGATCAATCTGCATTTGTTTGATGAAATTCTGAACAAACCTATTACAATGTGGATGCCATTCTCTAAAGAAGAATTCAAGAGTTTGATCATAAAATACAACAATTCATTGACTCTAGGACCTGATAAATTGTTTTGGAGACACCTACCAACACAAGTATCAGAAACAATATGGCCACCTACATTGCCCACATTCATATCTATGACAAACCCATTGTCAAAACACTACATCATACAGTAAACATTACCAGCATAGAAGCCAAACTCTTTGCCATCAGATGTGGCATAAATCAAGCTGTCAACTCTCAAGGAACTTTGAAAATCATTGTCATCACTGATTTGATCCATTCAGCTAAAATAATCTTTGATTCCTTGTCACACCCATATCAAGTACACACTGCTGCTATCTTAGGAAGTTCTTCACTATCAACCCCAACAACAAGATTGAATTCTGGAAATGCCCAAGTCAATGTGCTTGGTGGCTTCATAGAGAGGTCAATAAGGAAACTAAGTCATTTAACCCTATCCCTCACTATCCATGCAAGATGTCGTGGAACTTTAGCAAAAAAAGAGAATGGAATGACATAGCAGCTACTTGGAAAATGATCTTCCAAGCTTCAGATCTTAAAGGGTGACAATTCCTCAAGTTATGTGACAATGACAATAACCCCATTGAACCTTCATATGCTAAAGGAGGCTCATGGCTCAAGTACTTTGGTGATTCGAACTTACTTTGTACAAGAGCAACAAGAGCGATCATGAACCATGCTCCCATAGGTGAATACAGGCTGAGGTTTTTCCCTTGGGAGAACTTTAGCTGTCCATGTGGTAGTTACCCTATCAAAACTAGGCATCATATTCTTCATGAATGCAGAAGATATAACAAGTACTGGAATCCAAGGAAAGATACAATTGGTCACTTTATCCTTTTCTTAGAATTTAACCATAGTGCTTTCGCTTTTGCAAACACTTTTACAGAATCTTCATAGTGCAGTGTGTTATGTTCACTCTAGGTTGACTTTTCTTTTCATTTCCCTTTTACTTTTCTCTTCCAATTCCTTCCTTTTCTTTTAGTTTCTTTTCTTTTCTACGTCATGTTGTTTAGTTGTCTTGTACGTAGTTACAAAGTAGCTACCATGGTCTTCCCTCGCACCCCGTGTAATAAATTGTTGATTAAAAAAAAAAAAGACGTTGGTCTGATGATATTTAAATATCGATGTCACATAGCCGAGAAATGTGAACCAGTCTCTAGCCGATTTGGACTAGTCACTAACACGGATAAATAAATACTCGGCTTCCACCTCATTAGATGTCATTTTTTCTGCTCTTATTGGGTCTTCTGGTTGGATGGGTCTGTTACCAAGTGTTCATAGCTCCTAAGTTTAACCCATTACAGCAAATTGCGGGTCCTCCCTATGTCTGGAAGGGAGTTGTAAAATTACATGAGTGAGTTCACCAATGAGTATCTTCTTTGTTGTCCTCACAACGCTTCAAGTCCTTCGCAGTCTTTCAGAGTACATGGTATATACGTGCAGAAATATGGGCGATCAATGCGCGTCTGGGGACCAATGCCAGTAGGCTGAACCCTTCCCACTTGTCGGTGCCTCATTTCATACTTGGTTTTGCGATCTAGGGGGATATACGGTTTTTGACATTGGATCCTTGGTCTGTTCGACATGTCCTGACAAATCCGACGATATATGAAAAACCATGGCAAATACGTCATAACATTTCAAATCTGCTTGGAAACGGTCTTCTCTCAGTGGAGGGATACATCTACAAACGTCAACGACGTGTTATTGCACCTGCATTCTCTAGGCAATATATTCAAGGACTTCTGCCTCTCTTTTTCAACAAGGGCAACGAGCTGAAAGAAAAGTGGATGAGTTTAGTTGGTGAAGGTGTTAAAACATACGTGGAACATGTAACGGTGGATGTTTATGATGAAATGAAGAGGATGACTCTTGAAATCATGGGACATGCAGGTCAGATAATATGGAATTTATTTTTAGCTGGAGCTCATTCAGAACAGCCTTAGATTGTGATCTCAATGCGAATCAGGACGAGCTCAACGAACTATTAATTATGCAAAGAGGCCTCTGGGACCTCGCGATTTCTCCAAGCAGTATCTGGGGATCACTGGTGCCATTATATTGCCCATGGATGACCAAGATCTTTGTCAGTTGCACCTCATCGTGAATTCGATTATCTGTTCATATGGGTTATATAGCCGAATCAACACCAAAATTCCGTTGAACACTATCAATCAACCATTCGACGTATTACGAATAGACTGATTCAAGGGAAGAAACGCAAGATTGAGGATGCTGCTCCCATTGGCAAGACTTACGAAGCTAATGACTTCCTTAGTCGTCTGCGTGAGTTAACCTTCACGAGTCTCCTCTGTTTTAAAGCTGAGTATCGCTTCAGTGAAGTCTAATGCTGCAAAAAATTTGGCTCCTGAAGATCGTCTCTCGGACGATGATATCTTTCACAATGTCAATACATTCTTGTTCGCGGGCACAGATACCACATCCGTTGGTCTCACATGGACACTTTACCTCCTTGCCCAGAACCCCAACCTTCAGACTCGCCTGCGAAATGAACTTCTCACTGTTGTTCCTGCCGTCTCTATCTCGAAATTAACAGAGGAAGAGATCCACTCCTTATCCGGCAGTATTTCAAATTTGTCCTACTTTCACAACGTTATCAAGGAATCACTGCGATTAGTCCCGCCAGTACATTCCCTCCCTCGTGTTACTACAAAAGACGACCAAGTGCCAACCATGTATCCCGTTCACGACGGTCACGGAAATATCATGGAGGGAAAGAGAAGCATTACAGTACCGAAAGGAACCTTTGTTCACATCCCTATAGAGGGTTTTAACCTAGACAAGGAAGTGTGGGGCGAAGATGCTTGGGAATTCAAGTCAATTTTGCTGCCTCCGTTTCCATTCACATCTGACGATTCTTATTTTAGTCCTGATCGTTGGGATACTCTGCCTGAGAAAGTTCAGGCATTACCCGGCCTACTTCCTCATATACTCTCGTTTTCGGCTGGGCCTCGAGTAAGCCTTTCAACATCACATCACTAGAGACAAATCCTGACCTGTATTGAGGCTTGCGTGGGCATGCAGTTCTCCATGACAGAGATGAAAACTGTTCTTTACATCCTGCTTACTCATTTCGTCTTTATTCCCACCGAGGATAAGATCCAGGGCGTCAACATGTAGGTTATATACCATGTTTCTGCCATCACACCGACTACTCAATGCCATTTTGATCAGTGCTCTGACTTATCCGTATATATCAAACCGATTCAAAGAAGGAAAGCAGCTTCCAATGATCGTGAAACCATTCAGAAAAGCAGATATCACTGAAAGGAAGGTGGCGGACAGTCTGTCACACCGCTGAGAATCACTGTTGCTGCAAGAACTCTAGTGCACCATCAACATTGACAGTAGGTTTCTCAGCAAAGAAAGTTCACTGAGCACGGTGTTGGTTTACTTGCTATTTTCACCACTATCGTTGTAGTTGTGTCGTCCGATATGTACTTCTGTTAATAGATAGTACATACACCCATTGGGATCATATATCAGGACAATAATGTCCAAGATAAGAATGGAAAGCCAACGCACAAGCAAGTGCCAACTCGTACCGTCCAAGGTATGCGGACAACCTCGCCTGTCGCAAATCCTAGTGTTGTGCCCATGGACAATGATCCCAACTGGGAGGATGCTCCTGGACCTTCCCAGCCTCGTAATCCTCATCAATCTTTCTCGGGCTCCTGCTCAAGACACTAGTGGGGCCAACAATCAACTGATCAGCTGGCAGATGTGCTCAGTTGCATCACCGACAATCTAAACAATCAAACTCCCAGGCCTTCCTCGAATCCATGAGGAACCTGCATCCCTGATACTTTCAGCAACACTGAGCCAGATAAGCTCAACAATTTCTTGTTTCAATATCACTTATACTTCTGCAGTAACTCCACACAATTCAACACTGACATCGCAAAGATTAACTTTGCAATGACTTATCTTTCAGAGGTCATCCAGGGCTGGTTTGAGGTAAGCCTCAACCAGAAGGACCTGGGGATCTTTCAAACTGGCTTCTGGATTGGAACCAATTCATCAACAAGCTCCACCAGCATTTTGGACTTTCTGATCTAGTAGGTGAAGTGTCAGAATTGAAGACAGTGGACTTCTTTATTTTTCATTTCTCTTCTCTTATCTAAGTCTTTCTTATTTTCTATTCTGATTCTTCTATCTCTTTTCTTTTCTTTTCTTCTTATTTTTGGACTTAGTAAGAGGGGAACAATATGATGTCACAGGTCAATCACACATGTCACAGTCACAGTCACAATGTCATGTGACACATCAGAAGGTACATCATAGGAGATGATAACTTTTATCTACTCATAACATTTAGGATAGGTTAGATGTAAAGTGCATACAGACTATGCACTAGAGGTATATAGAGTAGACACACCTGTACTAGGAACTCTACTGAGTTCTCATGTGTTAACTAATACATGATTCTGCTTTTACTCAAATACTTAAGTCTAAGTTATAATATTAGAACTCAGTTTTCTTTCTTGAAACTGTCTAACACTGGGTCCTCTCTTACATACTCTCTCTATATCCTTGACCAATAGATAGCACATCTTTTAGTCAAGAAGAAAAAGCTAGACCCCAGGCTTAACAGGCATTTATCTACTAGAACAAGATAGACTGTGGATGGTAAAAACCAAGCTCAGATACTTATCTAGACATAATTATTGTTAAAGTGAGCAGTGTTGAAGTAGAATACTTATAACCTTTTAAGCAGAAGGCTCATGCTACAGGTCTATTGTGACTTGTCTATGCAAAGTAACAGTATTCAGTATTCTCGAGTAGAGAGATACCTGGCTTAGAAATTCTCTTTCTAGAGATATTAGGATATATAATTTAATTGGGGTAGTAGCAAGTAAGACAGTAGACAGATAGTTAGTAGATAGTATGAAGTGGGACTAGTCAAGAGCCCTCTAACATCTACAGAGATTTCAATGTATCACAAATAAGCCACTCACTGGTTGTGATACTTGAACTTAGTGGTGTTTCAGAGGCTCAGTATAAGGAGATAATGATGAGTAGTATCAACAAGAATAATTGATGATAATTGATGTTGTAAAGTCTGAGGTCTCATTCTTAGATACAGAGATATATATACAAAATAATGATGGTTTGTACACAAGCTGTTTCCATCACATGATCAAAACTCATACCTGATGGGAGCTGTCATCTGTCATAGCAGCTGTCAGGCTAATTTTAAAAGGTAACTAATTATGTCACTACATTGATATGCTTGTATCTCTA
>Ga0157363_1004640_pt1 | contig 12693 bp, 5 predicted proteins | sample AttsexASBM1_FD_111477 | JGI IMG/M metagenome (GOLD analysis project Ga0157363, IMG submission 111477) | Fungus gardens microbial communities from leaf cutter ant in Ribeirão Preto, State of São Paulo, Brazil - Atta sexdens ASBM1 | ecosystem: Host-associated > Fungi > Mycelium > Unclassified ...
TATAAAAAGCCAGTCAAGAGAAAAGATTTTTCGTTTCGTTGGCGATCATAATTTCGTGAGTTGAATCGCTGCTTATGAGAATTGTAATTCATATCCAAAGTCAACATTTTTAATTTCCTTGCGTCCACTCCTCACAATTCGCAGGTAACATTTCACTTTTATTCATATACGAAGGTCGTATTTTTTTTATACCGCTATTACGTTATGTCGCAACGTACTGCAATTAAATCTCCGAAAATCGAATTGATATGGAATGGATATGGCGGGCATTATCGCCCACTCGCGCTATTTGCGATTGTTATAATCGGACGTTCGTCGCGATATTTATCTGTTCCAATTAAGGATTCGGCCGGCACGCGTATATCATCACAATCCATGATGTACCGAAGAAGGTGAAAGGACCCGAAGAACGCTGGAAGGACTGACCTTGCCCGAATAACGTCACGGGCAATTCTGCAATGGCGACGATTATCTTAATTTTCGAATCTCGTTAGCGAAATTTAATACAAACATAGCTATGCGACGACGACGCGCGCGACGGCGTCCTTCAAATTTATACGTACGCATTACGCATTAAGAGCCGAAATTATTCCTGTACGTTATAATGCGGCTGGCCTTGCTACGAGAGAATTGCGCTGGACTTGCTCGTTGGCATAGTATCCGTACTCAGTTGCAGGCTTATTTACCTTGGGGGGAAAATATCGTCATGAAAGTGCCTTATATTGTAAGCGGACACTTCAATTATAAACTCAAATCGAAGAATTAATCACGTCGTCATAGCAATTTAAAATATACATGTAAAGTGGATGTAAAAGTAACAAGGCGACTTGATCATAAAATTTTATTTTAAGAGATTATCTTAAATTTTTTCAAAGGGAAAAACAAAAGTGCAACGCAAAGCCTTCAATAAACCTACTGACTATTTTCGAGAAATATCTGTACAACTTATAATGTATAAATAAAGTGGAACAATAATTATTGAAACTAAATCAGCGACAATGTGCGTATAGTGATACGATGTCGAGCTCACTGTGCCACTTGTCTGTGTAAATATTAAAAGAAACCAGTTCTGCAATTATCCGATTGAGGTTTGAAAATATCAGACCTATTGGTCTCAAGAGAGAGAGAGAGAGAGAGAGAGAGAGAGAGAGAGAGAGAGAGAGAGAGAAAGGAGCATATGCATGAGCTCACGCCAGCGGAGCAAACAGCAAGCAGAATTTCTTACTAGTAAACATCAATATTTTCCTCGAACAGCACGTGCCATCAACACGCATTCCCTCGGTTACAGATGGTGAACGACGCGACTGCGACGGTGACGTCGGTGACGCTTCCATTCGAACGCACTACATGAGGCGCGCGAGCGAACGACAGACGCCGCGAGAGGTGGGAAAGAAAGAGTCATGTGAGAGAAGCCAGAGAAGTGTCCGAAGTGGCTTTTGGTTCACCGAGGTGGAGAGACGCGACGTTACGCGTACACGCTCATGCCAACGCCGTCATTCACGCGCCGCACGCACGCACGTGTCGCGCTCGTACGGCGTGAACGGTATACGTTCCCCATATTCATGCTCATCGACATCGATGCGTATTCTTTGGATCTTCAATTACGATCGCCAATACTTCGTACGAAATCATTGCAATCATCGCTTTAAGCCGTTGAGGTAAATCGATCGACACGTATGCTCGCGTATTATTGCAGCGCGTCACACGCAGTATCGATTACATCCCACGCATACGGCAGAATGCAAGAATGGATGCAAGAAAAGCTACGTGTTAGTGTTAACGATATGCTACTCCTAAAAAGCAGGCCGCAGTTATAAATAAAAAAATGAATATTTACTAAATGTAAACATATATTTATTTGGTACGAACTATTAATTTAATTTGTCTATTATTATATTTTATTCAACAAAATATTTATTTTCCTCGTAAATAAATGTTGTATTAGTACTATTCAAACAATTATTTATTAAAATGTAATAATTTTTTTCTCAGTGTACAAAATTCAACATCTTTTATAGTTTATAAATTATTGCCGAATGTCTATAAATTACTAAAGCGACTCCTATATAAAGAAAAATATCATTCTGTTGTAAGAAAAATAATTACTCAATCTAATGGCTTAGAACGCTCGTAAATATACAAGAGATCTGGAAGGATTCAAGTCCCAGCCAAGATAATATTAGGTGTGGGAAAAAGTTCATTTTTCCCGTTAGATGGCATTAAAAAAACGCCACAAACTTTTTCTTTTTCGCGATAAATTTATTAAGTTTTCAACATATTAACACCTTTATAATATGATGCTTGATTGTAGCATCAAATTATTAAAAATTGCTTGTCAATTTAATTCGCGATTACTAGAGTAGTTTTAATTGCGGTTATAGTTTGGAAAAACAATTCGGCACGCAATTCGAAAAAGATACAATATGGTATATAGTATGGTATGCAAGTACATATATAGTATAAATTAGTAATTCAAGATTGAATTAGTTAAAGCAATAAAGATCCAGCTTCGACCGTAATAGGCATTTTAAATTTCTAGTATTGATTGTGTTTCTCACATATGCGATCTAAAATAAAGATATTCAATTTACTTTCTTTTTTTTTAAGAAACGGTCATCTTTAATAGAGAATGTTTTTGATAATTTTAAAATATGCTTATTACAAATTCTTTTGGAAATTATTATAAAAATTATAAAAATTGATCAAAGAATCGACTTTATATAATAAATAAATCGAATTTGTTTTAATTTAATAATCTTGATTAAAGTATAAAAGTTTTAAATTAAGATATATTTTAAGATATATTTTAAATAAATTTAATAAATTTAATGATAGATTTACAGATACATAAACTTTTGAGATACTTGAAATAATTAGTAATTATTAGTTGTGTACACTTAGAGAAAAATATACTAAATTTTAATAAATATTTATTCTAAAATATTTATTATATAGAGTAGTGTAATTGAATATTTACTAAACGTAAACATATTTATTTGGTACAAGAACCATTAATTTAATTTACCTATTATTATATTTTATTTAACAAAATATTTATTTTCGGTAAATAAATGTTGCATTAGTACTATTCAAACAATTATTTATTAAAATAATTATTGTAATAATTTTTCTCTCAGTGTACTGTATATGTTTTTTTGCGTGTAGGTGATCAATATTATTGCATAATTTATTGATTTATCGATCATCTGAAGATTATATTGAGCTCCCAGAGCAGACTGTTTCGAATTGTTTAAAATAGAATTAATAATATTACACAAAATAATTGTACAATAATATTGAACGTCTAGGAGTATCACAGATATTAGATAATTCTAGATGAGAAAAATGGAATGCACAGAGAAAGAAATCGATATACGAATAGTCGTGAGAATCGTAAACATTTAATACGAGCGACACAGAAAATTGTATTGTAAAGACAGTAGGCTGCATCTCGTTTCGAACGGCTGATCTTTTTCTCACGACACGTCCTTGTAATTAATCTCACGTCGCTTGCAACTACTAAGAAAATACACAGAATAGCGTTAATCTGACGATCTACTACTGGTGACTCGTTTCGGTATAGAAATCATTTTGATAACGAGGGTCAAGCTATTCTCGGCTACAGAATGACCATGCTGCACTGTTGGCCAACAATAATAACGAGCGTGTGACGTAAGATGCAGTTGGCTACGCGTGTAATCGAGAGAACTGGCGATCCAAAAATTCTTCTGCATAGTTATACCTAGCTCAATCAACCAGGACAAAGCAAGTGTGAAGTTCGAATTTTTTTTCCTGACCCAGATTAACCGATTCGTCACGACCATTCGGTATTGAAGTATCAAACATTCTTCAGCTACTTCTTCGACATTACTATTATATTTCGCATACTTTACACATTTAATTTTTCGATAAAAATAAAACATAAATGTTTATATTTAATAAAAATAAAATATTAAATTATATATCTAAAATGTATAAAATTAATAAATGTGATAAAAAAATTATTGCTCGGGCAGCAGCCCGATTTTCATCTTCTAACGGCGTTGTAAATTCCATCTTGTCAAAGATTATCAGACGCGAAATATCACGCGAGACAGGTATGCACTGCAGATACATCGACACGCGTATAACGTCAGCCCGAGAACATCCTGCGGACAAAGTACGTCACGAGGCTAGACGACAGGTGGTCGTGCTTCTCTTCTCTCGAAAGTCAAGAAGTTCGACGAAGATCGTGAGCGATCTTCCATAATACATAACTTCGGCCCGAACGAACTTCGCCACGATGAAAGAAGATAAAGGGCCTGAAGACCGTGGCCGATGATCGGATTGCGGTAGCCAACGGAAGTATGGTAGTGAAGTAAATGGCAGGGCGGCATTTAAAATGCAATTGTGCGTGTCCGATTCGATACTCCAAAATCTCGAATATTTAAAAATGCGGTAAACGTATCCCATCTCTGTATATGCGTGTATAAACTTTATGTATAAAAAAAAACTGAAAAAAAAAGAATCTAAATAACTGTCAAATGTTGAATAAAATAATTTCAATCAAATATTCAGTTAATATTACCAAAAATAGTTTTATCTTTTTTTAAATATATAAAATAATATCAAACATAATAATATAATCAACTGTTTGATAATAATTATAAAATATTTAAAAGAATAAAATTATATATTATATATTCTTAATTATATCAATCAAACATTCTATTAAAACTATTTTATTCGATTATTTAATAAATATTACTTATTAGATTTTTTTCAGTGAATATTCATTACATTTACAAAGATAAATTAAATTCTTATTAAATTCTTATTTCGTTTTTTGTCATTCTTGTAACAAAAGTTAATTTTTTTACGATAGTTAATCTTTAGAAAGAGAGAGAGAGAGGCGGGAGTTTATTTTTAAAATCTAATAGCTTAAATAAAATTTATCATCATGAAATAATTCATTATTTCATTATATTAGGTATGGGAAAAAGTTCATGGCGTTTTTTTAATGCCATCTAATGGGAAAAACGCCACGAACTTTTTCTCACACCTAATATTCTTTTACCTCAAAATACGATACTCTTTTAGCATCACTACGGTGACTTTCCCGTTGTGTTCTTAGATGCATTTGCTCTCACGATTCTAAAGAAAGAATAATACGAAGGGTTGATACATTCAATGATAACACTTGTGCGATGAAGGTGTACTTTAAGTCATACTTTATCAGTAATTGCTTCAAGCAACATATTGCAAACACAAGGCACAATGTTCTGACTCTTGCATAAACCTCGTCGACACGACACGGGCGATATAATACCTAGAAACTTCCTGGTTCTATACATTCCGTAGTCAAAGTTCGCTTTGGGAGAGTCATATGTGGAGTCAGATGTTAGATAATATTTTCATTTCCAATTTCTTGAATGGCTTTTCCCAAGGAAATCGTAACGATTACCGGACGTTAGAGAACGAGACAACATGAGCGTGTGCACGCGACACGTAGAACTACGAATCAATTTCTAGCGCCGGTATATGAATGTGTACGCATTTCCACGCGTGCATTCTCGAGGCGAAGATGCACGCCAAGTATTACAATTCGCCTACGTGTGTACAGAGTGCATCAAAAATATAATGACATTTCTTCTCAGCTTTAAAAACATGTAATTCTATTTATTCAAAAGCTGTTTAATAAAAAAAAGTGCTGAAGTAAATTTTATGTGCAATTAATTGATAGATTATAATTTTATTTATCCATTCTTATACCTAAAATTAAATTTGCTATATTTTTTTTAATTTTTACTCATCTGTGATAAATGAAAAATTATAGATTGACATTGGTCAGTTCGACATGTAATATGCACTCGGAAAGAGCGTGATTTCTGAGACACTCTGTATATTGAACCGATTCCTGAGAAGGCATTTAAGCCAACCAACCACCTGCTGTTAGTCTGATGTTGCTCAGACTAACTATCTCTCTCTCTCTCTCTCTTTCTCAGATCTTCTTCTCGCTATCTCTCTGCTTCCTTTTCTCTCCTATCCTGCGCCAGTTGTCCACCGCATCACCAGCAGCCGCTCCCCCGCGTCTTCCTCTCTAGCTTGTATTCAGACATATTACAGCATCGTGCCAATTCTCATCCGGCGGATGAACCAGAGCTAGTTATGCAAGTCGAAAAGGTACAGGGACGTAGCCAAGGTCGTCGTACAACGATGATGACAGCGATTCTGTGACCTCTCTCTTGACCATCGAAGGTATCGCAAAGTACGTCCACTCAAACCGCGAGCTAGACTTCCCCCCCGCTTTTAGCGTTTGGGATAGCCCTTTGAAAATAAAGAAGCAAATCAAGAATAGAAAATTACTTGCACAATTTCTATTACCTTTTCTAAAGAGGCGAGAAAATTGTAACTGATTGCTTGACTCGCGTCTCTATCAACATTATGCTGATCATGCAGACTTGAGTGTAGGAACTTTGAAGGCGAACGATTTGAAAAGAGATGATATTTTTCTCAACGTTCAGTACTCGGTAATGAGACGAAAAGTTACAAATGCATTAAATGCGAAAATATCGCGATACTTGGCTTCTCGATTAGCGCTCGCAACGGTAGATAAAAAAGATGCCAGGTCTAATAACGGAGCAACGCGTGCAACTCGTACGCTAAACGGCGCATTCCAGATATTCGTGCGACGCATACACGCGATATAAAATCGGTCGACGTAATAACGATTTCCGAGCTATCCGCTTTATCAATCTAATTACGATCAGATGGTGGATCACTTCCAGAGAATTCTCTAAATTTCCAATCGTCGATAAGAACATAGCAGATGAAGACATATAAATAGCTAGATAGACTGAACACAAAAGAGAAAAGCAAAAAGGGATAACTTACTCGGGAAAGCGGACGTAAGAGATGTCCTCCGAGTTCGAGATCGCGAGCATGTAGAGATCGAGTGGATTGACCTGGTCGATGAATGTCGGGAGAACGTCCCTCTTCTACGACCGAACAGCGAGACCGAGAAGAGAAGCAGTGAACGGAAGCCTCACCTGAAGATGAACCTTGCGGTGCTCGGGGAACGCGGAAATGCACGGGAACGAGTGCGCTGAACAACGGTAGATAGACGCTGGCTTGATTGGACGTCGACTTAATTAAAAGTCTTACTCGCCCCTCGTTTTCTCACTACGTCATCGTCGCTGCCGGCGGCGTCATCGTTGTGTCATGTCACGAGTAAAAGGCTCACCGAAATTAAAATTCAAGGCTCTACGTATTTAGGCGTGTATATTCACGTGCCACACTTAGACTCCTGGTCTGTTAATTTTATCATCGACAACGTCGATGTTATTAAATATAAAAGTAAAAAAAAGGTAAAAAAAAGTTGCGCAACGACAATATAATGACATCAACACTGTCGTGTTAAGAGACAAAATAGAAGTCTTAGTCTTAAACGCCAATCTAAATGTCAATTCGACGATATGTTGATTCGTTTGCGCGCCACGTCCTCATCCTCACGTCGATGTCGCGTCGAAGAGAATCCACAACCTGCAGCGAGAACGATAATCCTCGAGACCATTCATCGATGTTAGTCGAACTTGAGATGAATAGAATAATGATGACATTTCATTCTAAGCTACGTTCATATCAATGGTGCTTGTTGCGTAATGTAAATAATACGTTTATTCATCGAGAGACAGCACATAAAAGGGTAATCGATCGTGCTCGTGATATGATGTTTTGCGATATCTTAGTTATACGATAAGCAATATCGCAAGAAACCAACTCGTCTATAATTGAATCGCCGAAGACTGCAGCGGTTTAATGATATCATCATGTTACTAACGTTGCATATATTACTATCGAAATATCACATCGAGGTCGCTGAAGTCAACAATTTGTTTGAGAAATGGCTTGACTAATTGGAACGTTGCGCAGTAATATAAATAGTTAACTGTCCTCATTCTTAGAACAGTTTCGATACAAATCAAACGACTGAGAAAGTTTCCTTCACTACTTGTATTTTTTCAAAATGTTTTTCACCTATTGAAGATACAAACGAAACCGTGTATTTCTTCACTTGTTACATAACAGTCTTTCTCACATTATTATTAAGTTTTCAACATCAATATGCAAACAGAATATGATTAATAGTTTTTAGGTCGAAATTGCAGACACAGATTTATCAATCTAATAAACCTTTCGCAAAGATATAACTAATGTCTTTCATAAAAACAACGAAATTTGTAAGATAATTTATGATACACAGGAAAGTATACATTTGAATTTAGTACATTGCATTATACTGTCTACAAATATCTTCCTAATCTGCCCTAGGAAGATGTTCTGATTCTCTAAAAAAAATCTTCCAAACAAAAAAGAACGATTTTAAATTATTTTTTCAAAAAAAATCGATTTTTCTAAGCAAAAGGGGTTATTTTAACTTGATTTTTTTTTTACAAAAAAGAAATTTTAAATCGATTTCTTTTGAAAAAATCGGTTCGCAATCGATCGAATTATTAACCTCCGCGATATTAATGTACCTGACGCATCTCGCGTAATCTGCCACAATTACTATTCTGCGCAGACAGCCTGTTGATTGAACATGGATTTAATTAAAAGTCGATCCTGCGAATATCCACGTTATTCCTACATCATTGATGACACAGTGCTGCAGTACGCAGTGATAGCGTTAAAAGGTATCTTGCAGCGCTTTTATCGTCGCCTAATGATATATACTTCGTAGCACGAGCCAAGGCTCGTAAATTAGGACGCGACGAGTTTTCGCGCAATTTCTCTCGCTTACAAGAACGGCTTTTATTTACGAGCACGCGCGCGGAACCGCGAAGAGCATAGACGCGGCGCTCGAGGGTCATCGTGGTTCATCCAGCAGGCAGGATACCATCGGCATCGGCGCGAGGATATTAGCGAACGACGTTGCATTATGGTATACGCTAATCTCATGAACTCTGCCACGCGCGATTCTACATCTTACGGTTACGTCGCGTTAATCGTTTCTTGTCTCGCGGACATCAAAAGAATCTTGATTGAATCTCTTCGCATGAAGAAACGCTCTCAATGAATTCTACCTAATGATTGACACGGATCTGCAAACATTGTATTAATAGAAAAAAAATAATGACAGTTCTAGTAGTACTCTCTCTTCCCCCTCCCCCCTCCATTCTCTTTTCATAGTTCTACAGTTCCTTGTAAAAATAAAAAAAAGTTTCGCCGATGTCATACTAAAAATTAGCACGTCAGATCCTCAATTTTGATTTTTTTTAAAAACTCTAGAGTGAATTTAATGAGGTGTCTATGTCGCAACCTTTTTACGAAATTAGCCTTTTGCAAAAAGGCTAGCCTTTCTTTAAAATAAAAATATAATTCTCACCATTGTGATGGTGTTGGTGTTAAATTAATACCAACACGGTGTAGATTCAAGATTCAAAACTCTCTTAATTTATCGTTATATCAACACCACAGTTAAACACCAGGAGTGTGTAGGTTTAAAACCATGATTAATTTAACACCAACACAGTGAGAATTATGTAGACACCGTATAGCGTTAAGTTCACTATTTTTTTAGAGTGTGTGTAACTTTTTTTATTTCTATAAGGAACTGCAGAACTGTGAAGAGAGAGAGAGAGAGAGAGAGAGAGAGAGAGAGAGAGAAAGAGAATGACTGAAACTGTCATTACTTTTTTACGTTAATAGAATGTCGTGCTTCACATCCGATTGGCACGAGACATCTCAAGATATTAGATCGCAAGGTAAAGGATCGCAAAATCACAAAAACGAGAGAATGTTGATACGCATCAGCAAACGGTCACGCTGCACAAATGGCCCCGAATCAGGTTTAACTTCTGGATTTGTTCGCCATGAAAATTCAAACGGCTGAGAAGATACCTATGAAGGAATTCGCGGACGTTTACGTGTACGAAAGATCTCCAGCATCGTAAATGCCAGAGCGAAGATGCACGTGGGGAGGAAGACCCAAAGCGGGTGGTTGAACCGATCGTATATCAAGTTGTAATAGAGAACTGCCCTGGTAATACCAGAATTTCAGGAAACTCTAGATGGTCCATTATGCTATAATTACAATGCTGTGCGAAAGTTAAAAAATTCGTATTCTCCTCGTCGGCTAACCCTTTTATGTCTAGTTGGTGCAAAGAATTCACAGCGGGAAATAAATTTTATATACGAATCAACGCGATGGCTACCGGATTGATACGGACCTGTTTTCTGCGCTCGTATGTAAATGAAGGTAAATAAATGATTATCTTGTCAGAGATGGGTTCTTGCTGTATACTTTAATAAAATAAATCTTCCATGTTTCATAAACGAAATATAATTACGCTAATCATATCATTTCGCGTTACATCTATACTGGATCGCGGCTGAGTAATAATAAGACCACGTCAAGATTATCTAGGCGCCAGCACACGTAACGATATAATAGTATTTTTGTAAAATTTATGTCATTTACTTCAAAATAATTATAAATTGATTGTAATTATAAATTGATGATTAAATTTTACTTCGCAATTTCCTTACTGACAGATTATTCTTTGTTTGGATATTAAGTAGCGTTAAAAAACAAAAGATATAAAAAGATATAAAACGTTTTGCCTGTTAATTTCATATAAACGAGAGAACATCGAAGTTGAAAGCCTTTGATCTTAAAGGAACAGTATGAAATTTCATAAGAACATTTCCACGCTAAGACAAGGGAGAAAGATAAAGGGACCATATCCAGCATCACATCAGAACGCGATCTGTCGAGTTATCGGTCTTATCGATCGGCCAGCATAACAACGAATTTCCGTCGAAGCGAGAGTGAGCGGGTAGATTAAGGTAAGCACGTGGGGTGGGAGGGACAGGAGAACAGAATGGCGAAGATGATTGGCCAAGAGTGAGAAGAGAGACGCGGATCCTATTGGAAAGTAATTACCGGGCCGGTCGTACGGTCGTAATTAATCAAATTCCGCGTAGGGATGACGCGACGAAAACAAATCGGCCCTGCGGCCAGGGGAATCCATTAGTGAAACACGCGTATCTCGCGTGTATTATCGTCGACGCGCACACGGAAGAGGGTGCGAGCGTGCGAGCGTGCACGCACGCGGGATCCGCTCGCACTCGCTCGGCGTTAGCTTCCACTTGACGCGCACGATTCTCCGATCTTGCACCTTATCCGACTAATTGTGCGAGCCTCTCTCTCTCTCTCTCTCTCCCCTCCCCCCCTCCTCTCTCTCTCTCTCTCTCTCTCTCCCCTTTCTCCCTTTTTCCTTCTTTTCTCGTCCGTAGCGATGGAGAACCGTGACGGATCGACGGGTCAATCGAGGTCGTCACTCGGCGCATCTCGCTGCGCTTCTTCTTACCGCTTATCTCTGATTACACCGTCGCGAAGCCATCGGTTTTCCGCAGGATCGCGCGCGCGAGAGAGATGGGAGCGCGGAACGGATTAAGTGTAACTCGGAAGAAGCCGCTCTCGATCTCTGAGGAGATCGACTGGGTTAACTGACCTTGAGCTGAGCGATTCGAGCCGTTCCTTACTGGATTATAATGCTATAACACGCCAAGGTGGCCGCAGAGTAATCGTGCCGGCTACGAACTAATCGATACTTGACGAATATTTAATTCTCCCGCAATAAATTTGTGATCGAAACCGTTCATATACCTCGCTTCCTTTTAATATCTCTTCCTTTTAATGTCTGATGGGATATGTATAACTTGGTAAACGCGGAAGGATTAATCCGTATCTAATAATAGAATAGCGGTGCACGTAAAACGCATCATATAAACCCCACCGTGAAAAATTTAACCTGTTCTTACAGTTTATCGTTTCTTATCTTTTTGCTGCCACAAGAGAAGGTTCACAATTCGTAACACCTGCGATTTTGTCGATACGTTAGCCTTGATATACTTGAGGCAGTTCTTTGTTTTAGTTTCGATATGATAATAAAATAATGGAACACTTTATTACAGGAGTATAATAATACGGCTTCGGTAAAATACTTAATAACACTTTTTGTTTGACAGTATCATTACTCACGGCAGATATACAGGGTGTCCCATAATTATTGTGCAACGTACTTTAATAGCATACATTAACACGCTGCCTGTCGATCGAGTTTCACAACATGAACGTAAACAAAGCGAACGCGTGTTTAAATATATCGGCTATTTGCCTCGCAAAAAAGAAACTGTCGCTGATTCGAAGACATTGAAACGAAGAACGAGTATTTACGACATAAATCATTCGGACGTAACAAGTTTTCTCTTGGTAAATCAAAGAGAAAAACAGAATCCTTAGAAATCTAATAGCTAATTTATTACTGAAAGACAGTAATTAATTACTTATTTAAAGTAAGTACTAAAAACACTGAACAACAGCGTTTTTAGTATTTAAAATGAGTATCTAATTAATTATTGTCTTTCAATATTAAATTGGCCAGTATTAGATTTCTATATCTATGTACGTTTATATATATATATATATATATATATATATATATATATATATATATAATTCATTCGCACTCTTTGCTTGAAATATCATAAATCCAACCTTTGACAAATATCAAGTTTCAATATATAAAAAAATTGAAATTTCTTAAGAACTTTCAATTATTTTTTAATGCTATGTTATTAAAGTGAACGTAATAGTATAACTGAAGATAGAGTTTATTAAATCCTAACTAATTAAGATCTTAAGTTACA
>Ga0157363_1004641_pt1 | contig 12693 bp, 2 predicted proteins | sample AttsexASBM1_FD_111477 | JGI IMG/M metagenome (GOLD analysis project Ga0157363, IMG submission 111477) | Fungus gardens microbial communities from leaf cutter ant in Ribeirão Preto, State of São Paulo, Brazil - Atta sexdens ASBM1 | ecosystem: Host-associated > Fungi > Mycelium > Unclassified ...
ATATTAAGTTAAATATTAAACAAATGGAGATCGAGGTCAAATAAATCGCTTTGTCTTCTAGCTTAATTAACAAATATAGTATATAATTTCATTTTCATTCGATCTTTTTCTGTTAAATAATAAGTTATAAACAAATGGAGATCGAGATCGAATAAATCGCTTTGTCGTTATCATTTCCTAATTTAGTTAACAATATGATATTTACTGCGTTGGTGATATCCTTTTACTTATTCCATATTGATTACTGGGACTATCATTATTTTTCATTCTTTATTCAATATTTATTTAATTTAAGAAATTATGAAAATTAAATTATGAAAGTTAGAAAGAGATACTCATAGCGTTTTCGGCCTGACCGGATGTGCACCAACCTGGATTGGAAAATTCGCTATTGGTTGACGTACATGCTCTACCAATAGAGAAGAGAACACGAAACATCATTACTTCAACTCTACCCAATTCAGATTCCCATCCGAATGCACTCAGACACCCAGAAAGCGTTCAAATTTCTTTTGAGTGCCTTTATTAGATGCTTAGATGAAACGTTCAGATTCCTACTCTATCCACTCGGGAGGATGGAAAAACTACTCTTCCTTGTGCCGGATGGAATAGACGGTAGTGGCGCATTAAAGATTTCTTGTGCTTTCTAGCATGTTTGGCGTATTTTGTATATTATTTTGAAAGAGAATTAAATACCACTACTTTAGTTGGAAGAGAAAATGTCTTTGAATGAATTGTGGTATAATAATTTCATTTAAGAAGAATTTAAACCATTTAGAATAGGAAGATCCTTCAATAAGATATACATATACTTAGATTTCATTATATAAAAATTAAAAATAGTTTGGATTAAATAATAAAGATAGTATCACTTGGGTTTTACTTTTTATTTTGATAATAGAATTTAACTTGACGCACAATTGTACCGATGTGAACCTGGCGCTCAACTTTATCAAAAATAAAAATTAATACCGTAGGCCGTTTGTATTTCGTTTGTACTTGTTTGTACCGATCATTATTTCGTTTGTACCTCAAACAGTTAAACAAAAAGTGAAAAATAAAAAATGACCAGCGCGCAACTTTAAAATTTTTTAATTTCATTTGCCATTTGAAAGAGAATCGTTTTTTGTACCCGTTTGTATCTCTACAAATGGCCTATGGTATTAATTTTTATTTTTGATAAAGTTAAGCATCACATTGGTCACAATTGTTGATATCAAATTTTATATACAAATGATACATATCATTAGATTAATATTTATTTATTTAATTTGGCATAATATAAAGAAATGAGATTTTACTTGGCGTCAGTTCTTGACATCAAATTCTTTATAAGAATGATATATATCATTAAAGTTAATATTATTTATTTAATTTGGTATCCGAATTATATAGAATTTAATTTGGCGTCAATTGTTGATATCAAATCTTTTTTATGAATAATACATAAAATTTTGAGAAATTTAACTTGGCGCCAATTTTGTTGATTAAATCTTTTATAATACATATCTATATCGAATAATATTGGGTTGTTCCGGCCGGAAAGTTCGTGCCGATTTAAATATACATTTTTAAATACACACCGATTTTAGTATACATTTATTAAATTAAAATTTTCTGCGTTTCAATTTTCCTTCAACATCAGCACGAACTTTCTGGACAACCCAATACATATCATTAGAGTTAAGTAAATAACAAGAGATAATATCATTTGTGTTTTATTTTTTAATTTGATAGAATTTAACTTGATTGGTTAAGATTGGTTGTAACATTTGAATTTTAATTTTTCATTTGATACATTAATTTTTTTCGAAGAGTAATAATTTTTGACAGAGAATTAAAGTTGCTATTACTTGAGTTGGAATAAGAAAACCATCAATAAGAATGCAGAAAAATTAAAACTATTATTTTAATTGGGTTAAATATCTTGTTTACAATAGGAATGTATGTTTTATGTAAGCCCTCAGTGTCAGTTTGAAGATTAAGGCTATTTTTCTGTTTTTTAATATAAAGTATTTCAGAAATTAATCGCTTACTATAACATGGTTCTTCGTCAAGAATTTCAATATTGTTCCAATCGAAATCATGTTCACTATCTAATCTATATTCGGTTATAACTGAACGAAAGATGGAACGGGAAGATGTGTTCCAGCGTATATGATTTCCATGCTCAGCAATTCGTGTTTTTAGCTGTCTATCAGTCTGTTCTATGATGCATTTATAAGTCGCAATTATTACAATTAATTTTATAAACTACATTATTTTTAGACAGATGAGAACGAGGATCTTTATGTACCTTAATATATTTCTGTAGTTTATTCGAATTATGAAACTTTAATGTCATTCCTGTTGAATTGATTAAATTTTTCTGTTAAAGATGAATAAATAGTACTGTAAATCACATAAAATGGATAAAATGGATAGTTGATGGATCTACATTATTATTAACTCGATCAACCGATGCTGCACTTCTAATTCTGATGTTTTTTAGTCTTTTATTAATTGTGTTAAAGATAAATGGATAATCATTACTCAGTAAAATGTTTATAAATGTTAAATTGTTCATGTAGAATTCAGAATCTGACAGTAAGATTCTATCCACCAACTGATGATTATACTCTTTTTCTAAGATAATGGACGATTAGAGAAGAAAAAATCTCCCTGAGAACTAGGTTTATGATACTAGTCAAAAATTAAAAGATTATCTTTAATCGTCATTTTAACAAGAAAATTTAATGAGTAAATGAGTTTAATGAGTTATCACTAATCTCCAGGGTGAGTTTTAGACGTGAGTGAGACGAATTGAAACATTCCAGAAAGGTATTAATCTCAGTTGATGGAACCGCAGCGCATAGGTCATCGATATAGCGAAAATAAAAAAGATCCTTAAACATACTCAATGTCATCTTCTCTAATCTTTGCATTACCAAAGCAGCAATAATAGGTGACAAAGGAGAACCCACGCCAAAATTCTATTTGTAAATAATATTATCAAATAAAAAATAAGTGGAATCTAAATAATTAATCGAACTGCAATCAAAAACTCCTTTTTAGGTAATTTACATTTTTTTCGAAATAAAATTCCAATTGTCATTGATACAATTTAAGGCTATGTCTGTGGGAATGTAAAAAGAGAAGCCATATCTAATGAAATTAATTTATAATTCTGTTCAATCGCTTTCCAACCTTTTAGTGAGCAATTTCGATTCCTCTGTTTAACGTTCAATTGTTCACACGATATGCGAATTATTATGATAATTTTTTTCACAATCAACACTATTAGTTCATGGTAATATCTTTATATTAAGTAAATATCTGAAGAGGGTCTAATTCAAAGGTGGTTATTGGCGGTACTTCTTTGAATCAATCGTTTGGCCAACAGGAAGCAGCTCAAAATATACAACACCTATACAACAATAATCCCACCAAACGGATAGCAAGACTTTCTTTGGATGAAAAAATTTAGTATTAAGAAGTATTAAAAATTTTAGTCACCAAACGGTCCAAAAAAAACATCTTTTTCCAGGCGACTGAACAAAGAAACGGCTGCGGAGATGCGGTCCTATTTGTTTTTTTTCGGACAAATTTTTTCGATACCCAAGTGTTAAGCTTCAGAGTGAGGCCCATCTTCTTTAAACGCCGAAATATGACCGATCAAGTTCAGGGCCTCAGAAACTTCTTCTGTCGAAATGCGTGCATTGTTTGCTATTAATGCGCGCAGAATGTCATCGATGATGGAAAAATGCTTAGAACGAGGTTTATCTTCAAGGTTAAAATCATCACGATGAAATTTAGCAAACCATTTCTTCATCTTTCGAAGAGTGGCATAGTCCAAATCAACCTCCTGAATGTTTTTTGTCGCAACGCTAACGGTTATTTCTTTCCAAAACTCATAAAGCATCATGTCAAAAATGCAACTTCTCTTTGTCCATCTTCAATGATTTTTTTCATGACTTAAATTCAATCAAACAAGCACTTCTGATGCTCAAATGACATTTATGCTTGTTATCTTTCCAATAATATGCATACATAAACAACAATAGAGTCGCCATGCTACTTCATCAGTTCCAGCTATACGAATCGGGCACGAACTTTTGCACTGATTCAATATATAAAATTTCTTCAATTTGCGAAAAATAGTTTATAATTATAATAAAATATTTATTGAATTATTTATATGAATCGAATTATGAACAAAACGAGCGTAAAATGCTGCTGCTAGAGATCTTACTTATTTTCGATTTTTTATCTTTACAATTTTCTACTTTATTGTTATCGATGTAAAAATTTGTTTTCAATTTCTGTGCCTATCATTACGCTATCTATTACATTTCTTTCTCTCATTTTAAAATGTTGTTACACTTAATATACTTCAAATGTCATCTGTACTTTGTATAGTATATTATAATTGTGAGAAATTATCCCATACAACGCTGTCTTAAAGGATGTCCAAAGGACATTTACATCATAAGAATATCTTCAAGATCTCTCGAAGGACTGCATTCTAAGAGACATTTTCAATAAAAAAATACTTGAAATATTATTTTGATTTCACTTCTATTTTTATGGAATTATCTTTGGTTTTTTCTGTAAAATATACTTGACTCCTTTTTTACATTTTAATGTCTTTTTCGATAGATTATTTCATTACAAGGAATTAAACTTTATAAAAATAATGATACAAATTATATTAACTTTCCTCTTATGAAAGCTAGTATGAAAATCTTTTATCTATCTTCTAGAGACAGATGGCAATGAATTGTTTCTTCCTTATTGTTTGCCAATAAATAAGAATTAAATGAGTCACTCTGTCATCTGGGTCTTTTACTGAAAAACAAATTTTCTTTGTTTCATGATGGAAATATATTATACTTCCATCTGTTTTGTATGAAAAATTTCTTTTATTTAATATGTGTTATATTTCGATTCTTCAAATGTTTTTCGCATTGCGCGTAACGTAAAATTATAGATTGTTGTCTTGAAATCAGACATAAATTAAGTATAGATTGTTCGAAGCGTTCTGAGCTTGAGAGCTTTTTCTCCCCGAGGAAGAACGCAAGTGTTTTCTACTTTTTCGCGACTTTTCGTTCTTCGTAGTAAAAGAGCTTACGAGATACGAGACCCCACCCAAAGCGCATTGTCGCGTTAATAACCTCACCTGTCTCTACCAGCAATGAGAGTATCGTCAGTAACATGCACGCCGTGACGCAGCGTCTCGTGACAGCCATTCCGATTCCACGGGTTTGATTGCAGTCTCCGGATCACCTTCCGTAATCTCGATCGTTGTTTCCCTTTTTCCCCGTTTTCCTGTCGATCACGAAATCACAAAAACTCAAAATGACGTAATGACAGGCACCACTTATTTTCCATAATTCAGAATTCTTTTAGGAGGATTACTTAGAGTAGGAGTTTGGGGTTTGTTGGAGTTCTTCAGCTTCACCGATGTGAAAATCAGCGCGAACGATCACCTCAATGACTCGATGTCGCAAAGTTATACAAACTGCAAAGTTGCACCCTGAACTTAATCTGATCTGAGTAAGTAAGCATTTGTGAAGCACTCGTCAGCACTCGTGTTCGTGAGGTTGGACACAACCTTTAAACATACAACATATATATGTACGTAGTTGATACACATATGCTCGCAGTGTTGCTTTTTGCACGCATGCGCATTGCGCAACGATAAAGGCAGCAAGCAGTCAAAGCTTACATCTTCGGGATGAAATGGAAAGACTAATTTCACTAAAGTATAATAATATAGAATATGGTCAACGTAATGCTACAAATATTTTAAAGCAATTTTTAATTAGTAAAATTCATTATTCTAATTGGTCAACCACATGCTTCAAAGCATTTATTTGTAGTGAGACTTTGACTGCAGCCATAATACTGCAAGTAGCTAAATAGCATGAATTAGCTAAATATTAATCAACAGATTATAGTTTGCATGAATTTTATAGTTTTTAAGGAGATATAACAGAATAAAAGTTTTTTTTGTCAATTTTTTTAAAGTAACTATAAGTTTTAGAAAAATATGAATTGGTATATTAATTGGGTACACTTTGAAGACTTTTAAGAATTTATATCAAAATATAAATATATGACGATATTGCACAGCATTTTAAACCTATTTTACAATGTGATTTTTGTTTCTTGTTTTTTAGTTTTACTATTTTTTACATTTTGTCTTTTTGCTTCTTATTCGGTTTTTTGTTATATCGCCCGAGATAAAAATTAATTTCGAAAGAAACAAGAAATATGTAGCAAGAATATTGAAATGTGTAGCAATTGTTGATAAAACGATTGCAAAGGAGAAAAAAGCTAAAAAACAAGAAACAAAGAACACATCATAGAATAGGCTTAAGACTTCCGTGTTCAAAAAACATGATCCATTGGCAGCGTAGAAAATTCAAATTGTAATAATCTGAAATGAAAATTTTTTGAAAATTTCAAATCCATATGAGTATAGTTTCAGTTAAGCGTAGCGATTTTTTAAAATAATTTTTTTTATAAAATGACAATGGTTTAAAAAAATTTAATTTCACTGTATTTTGAACTTAAACATTTCGCCCTTCGAAAATTAACAATTAAAAAAAAATCCTTACGTTTAACTAACTAAAACTATTCGTTTTGTGAAGCTACCGTTAAAAGCTGAGGCCGAAAATTGTTTGAATTATAGGCGCCATCAGTGAAAAAAAAATAGTTTTGAGAAAAACACGTTTAAAGTTTCAGTATAGCATATTCAGCAATGTGCGCCCTAAAACTCGAATAACTCGAAAAATACTTCGAATTTTATAAAAATTTTTCAGAAGCATATTTTTAAGACATCAATCTTTCGAAAAAAAAAAATTTTTTTTCGATTTTTTGAAAATTTTACTCTGTTGTACCTCCTTAACTTATCTTTACATTATATATTATGTTCTTTCGATTTTCAAAAAATTCTTATTTATAATTTTTCATAAATTTTACTTTTTATAACTTCATATAATTATAATTTATTTATATTTTTTCAACACATTAACATCTTTCTATAATATGATGCCTGACTGACATCAAATTATTAAAAATTGCTTATCATTTTAATTTAATTTGTGATATTATTACAGTAGTTTGTATAATTGCATTTATAAGTTCGGAATTTTCGGCGCGTAGTTCGAATGATTATAAATATGATATATATTATATGCATGTACATACATATATAGCATATATATAAAAACATTGATTATTAAAGCATTAAATTATTTAAGCATTAAAGACCCAGCTTCGATCATTATGGACATTTAATTTCTAGTTCGTATTGGGTGTTCTTACATGTATAGTTTAAAATAAGATTCTTATTGTTTATAATAACTTATAATTTTTCTCAATTAACATTTTTTATAACGTGACAAAATGTCTGAAAGTTTTTTTTATTTTAACTGCAAATTTCTTAAAATTGTGATATAGTGGAGCAATTTAAAAACCGGATTCGTGTTCAGCGTCCAAACTGGCAAATGATTTGTCTCGTTCTAGTATTGGAAAGAAAGATTTTTTTGTTGACATTATAATTTTCCTGGAGTTCCATGAAATTTCTCTTCTTCCTTTTTCATTTAATTCCTATCAATAGTTCGTCGCGATTAAGTAAGCTATAAATTGCAAAAATAATATATCTTCGGAATAAAGTGCAGATTTATTTTGGTATGTATATGTTTTATTTTTCCAACAAATTTTCACATAAATATAACAGTTCCTACTTCGCATATATGAATGCGGAGCATTACAAGATTATATAGAAAAACGTAACATTTACATTTTCACATACAGAATCTAATGTACATATGTGAGACGTTATCTCTCTATATGACTACCTTGAAACTTTTTATTATTCAATTTAGACAAAAATATAACTCCATTAAAAAAAACTTTTAACTTGTGAAAAATAATCACATTTACATCATAATTTTGCTAACGATAGCATATCCTCTTCCAAATAACATCTTTAATTAAAAACTTATTTTTAAAATGAGCACTAGTTGCAAAGAAATCTAAACAAAAATATAGCTCCATAAAAAAACTTCTAACTTATTGAAAAACACTCACATTTACATCATAATTTTACTAACGATAAAATATCTTATTCAAAATAACAAAATCTTTAGTTAAACTTATTTTTGAAACGAGCATGTCGATTGCAAAGATCAAAATGGAGTTCTTCTATGTATATAAATAATAAATATCGATAAAGAATCGAAAACTGAATAGTATTTTACATATGCATCAAATATATAAATATATATAACATAATATATTTCTTTATGACTTAAGTTTTGCTCTTCGAACGAAAAGACAGTTTATCATTTGATGAAAAATCCGAAACAATGTATGTATACAACGATAGAATACACACACAGTATATCACACATCAGGTTGTTCTCAAATAGTATAAATAAGAGATTTAACATTTTGCATATTGTATGCGGGATATATAAAATACATAATACAATTCTCCAAGGATACATTCCAAACCGTCCTCTCCGAGGAAGATTTACTTGAAATACTACATGTAACATGTATTAGTATATAGAATAAAATCTTCCTCGGAGAGAACATTTTGAAATGTAGCTCAAGAGAGTTCTAAGGATGTCCAGAGGATGATCTTAGCTCTCCTAGGTCCTAGGCAGAGCTCTAGATTTACAAGATAAATATTAAAAGCCGCCATTTTTTATCTAATAACCGTATCATAATATCAGAATTAATGAATTTACTTATTTATTACTAATTCATTGAACGTAATAAATTAAAAACCAAATTAAAAATAGCAGTTAAAATAGCCATGGGAAAGCTGTCGGCATTCGGCTCAAATCAAAAGATTGCTCTGGTATATCTAGAGCTCTAGTTCTAGGATATCCTAGCACACTTTTCAAGACATCAGAGACATCGGAGAACTATGCCATGTCAATCCTTTTATTCATTTTCATCCATCTTTCCGTCGATTAAAACCACAATTTATTACATTTTGTGTACAGAATGACAAAAAGGTTGGCCACATAGTTTTGCCTGTTTATTAAATCATTATAGTAAAAAATGTATATTATATATTAGTTACGCTTTATTAAATACCAAACAAATTCTACACCAAAACATTTTTATCAATTTTTATTGATTTACCAATCAAAGACCGTTCGCTATTGTCCTCCTAGAAGGAGGTTTTATCTGTGGAAAATGCATAAATTCTGATGGCAATAATCGCTGATGCATTTTCAAAACGTCTTCAAACTTATATCAAAGCTAAAGATGACTATTTTGCATGTTATTATTTTGATATTTAATAAGATATGATTTGACACTCCAGAATTTATTTTTTTGTAAATATATGATTTGATAAACACAAAAGAAGATGTTCATTTTGACCCCCAGCTTACAAACTGTAATGGAAAATCAACATCCTATTTTGTGACTAAATTTTTTTGTCACTCTGTATAAATTACAATTGCAAAATATCTCTTCGAAAAGAGACACAGGAAATGACAATATTGATTTCCTGAGTCTCTTGAGTCTAATAATTTGTTTTTCGTATTCTAATGAACTCATTTAATTGTTTTGTGCTCTGCTACAAAACTTTCCTTACTGGCAGTCTTATTTATTTCTTTTAGGAAGACCGTTCGGTTTTTACATGTAGCAATCCTGGCTGTATCGCGCGTTCCTTTAATGCTCTGTCTCTTATCACAAGTATGCGGTACCTTTAGGGATCGCTTCGCGCTGACCTCCTCTGAGGCGCAAGACGGTTCCCCGATCTTGGGAAGAAGCTTGGATGTTCTTGTAGATGAAATGACTTTCAGTCTCTTTGCGCCCTGTCTCACCACTGCTGTTTCCTCGGAAGGCACGCGCATCTTCGCCGAGCTGTTCATCGTCATTAGTTTTTTATTCGCGGAATTTAAACGCGGTTCGAGAGTGTCCTTGATTGTTGACGGGATGTTAGATTTGCTCGACCGAAAGCGATCAATGGCCTTCAGAAACGGCTTTGCCTCCACCTCGGATTTGATTGCGCAAATTATCGCGTTGTTCTCTACATTGTTGGCGCAGTGATTCTTCAAAGCACGACGCGTGAAAGTCTGTCGGGGTTTCTTACTACTCTTGATCTTTTTCACTGCCGTGTAAAAAGAGGAACCGCGGCGAAGGATGCACTTCTTCACCAAGTTGCTCTCACTTCTTATAGCATTCTTCGCTCCCGTCATTGCGTCATTCAATCTTGTTTCCAATTCCTTCAGGATGCTGTTCCGCACAATGGCATCTTCATTATCCTGTAAATGAAAAGACATATAATTGTATATTGTAGACTTGGGAGATGCGCCTTGCACATCACAAAAATAAACACTCGTGGTAATAATAAAAATAAACGCATATGTGTGTATGTTGTGTGTGTGTGTGTGAGAGAGAGAGAGAGAGAGAGAGATTAATTTTATTTGCTATGATTGCAATTGTTCACGCGATTATTATATACGATTAATGCAAAAATAATGACTTACCCCCTTATGACTAAGCACATAAATGCGGCACGTATCATACACTTTTAAAAAGACGAAGCGTGTCTAACATGTTTAAAATTTTTAAAGAAAATTATAAAAAAGCAAAAGTAGCAGATTGCCTAACGCAACTAAAGCCATTTTGCCGATAATAAGTTAAAGAAGAGATTATCATATTTATAAAAAAAAGATCATATTTCGATATTTTAGCAAATGAAAATATTTATTGACGTAGCGCATGCTGCAGTGCTGTGAACTATATTTTTTACGTGTACAGGATACATCGTCTACATGTTTACGCGATCAAAATTTGCAGATAGTAAATCTCGATTCTGTAGAGTCGATTCTCTTTTACGATTCTAGTTCTACTACACGCACACTTCATTGCCCAATTTCGTTTGCTTGCAGGTACAATGCGTGATTCATGCTAAATTATCTCGCATTCGTCGGGAATTAATTGTCAGGTCAGGAATATTAAATAAAAGTAAGATAAATAAATGGTCGCTAAAAAAATGTAACATTTATTAATACAGCTGATGGATATGCAAGCTTGTGTGTGCGATACATTATGAAGTTTCTACACATACTTATATGTGTAATACAATGTTAACTGAATTTTGGAGCGATTTGGAGCAAGGTTTGTTACTGAGATCAAGATTCATTATATCTTACTTCGTGGATTATTCAGACATATACGTATTATACTCTTCATATATCATAATCTTCAATATCGATAAATTTATATATATATTTACATTATCTCTCTATATTGATACTGAAATTATATATGCTGGGAAATAATAGTCATATACTTCAAATAATTTAAGAAATAAACTTTTGTAAATTTCTATGCGCGCGCGCGCGCATATATATATATATATATATATATATATATATATATATATATATATATATAAAAATGTGTGTGTGTGTGTGTGTGTGTGTGTGTGTGTGTGTGTGTGTGTGTGTGTGTGTAGAATTAAACTGAATAACATTTTTAAGTTTGAATTAACAAACTGCCATAATCTCACTTCAACAATTCCATTGTCCAGAGATATAATAGTTTAACCACTTATATCTCCACATCGTGCCCTTCGCTAAAGAAGATATAATTATGTACTGTCATCTATATTAATGTTTAATATTAATATTTTATTCATAATAATTTACCATCTTTCAAAAAGAGGTTGCATAAATTAGATTACGTGATCGTAAGTGCACTTGCGTACATTAATGAAAAATATAGGTAAATATTATTTACGAACATTATCAAATACAACAATAAAAATCTTAATGTGTACAATTAATGAACATTTCATTGAGTTAGCCACAATATAAAATAAAACGTTAATATTTTTAAGATATTTGCACTATGTCTTATTTATATATTGGTCAATTTGAAGCAGAATCATAAGGCTTATAACTTATTTTCGTAAGACTTGTAAAAACTTATGACTGGAATATGTAACTTTACAGATTACTTCTTGTTAGACATAAGATTTACGAGAAATCATAGATACTTATGATTAATGGCCTTAAGCTCATTCTACAATTGCATAAGCGTTTTGTAAGTTGTAAGTTGCAATTGTAAGAATTGATTAATCACAGTCGAATATATTCTCTTCATATTATCTGATCAATTTTTACAACTACAATTATACAATTGAGGATATTTTAATTTTCAAAATGCGTTTTGTCCAAAATTTCATTGTTTTTTAGTTAGAGATGTGGCGAAGTATGACTTATAAGCTACTCTGAGATTAGAAAGTATTTTTTCAACATTAATTTATATGCTGAAAAAACATACATTTCGAAGTGCATTATGTTTTTTAATTAGAAACAAAACAAAATGCATTTATTTAATATTTTTAACAATTGTTAAGTAATTTTGTTTGTTGTAATATTTCACATCCTACTGATTGACATATTGTTCTTTTTGAAGTGTATAGTTTTCTTGTGTGCGAACTTTCTTTTTTTCTCGTTTTCTGAAAATTACAAATTTTGGACAAAAAGCATTTTGAAAGTCTGCTCCTCAATTGTAGAATGGGCTTTATAGTGTACGCAGTATCATAACTTCAGTCAAAAATTCTTATAAATCTTACAAAGAACAAGCAATAAATCTTACGATTCTGCTTAAAATTTATCCATTAGTCATCTTTGTTCTTTTTTTAATTTATTATTTAATTTTGAA
>Ga0157363_1004642_pt1 | contig 12692 bp, 4 predicted proteins | sample AttsexASBM1_FD_111477 | JGI IMG/M metagenome (GOLD analysis project Ga0157363, IMG submission 111477) | Fungus gardens microbial communities from leaf cutter ant in Ribeirão Preto, State of São Paulo, Brazil - Atta sexdens ASBM1 | ecosystem: Host-associated > Fungi > Mycelium > Unclassified ...
ACACACACACACACACACACACACACACACACACACACATACATGTATACGTGTGCTGTACGGAATACTCGCAGGCGGCACACCACCACACACTGTGTGGCTCAAGTCCGGTACGCACGATGCATGTGGAACCTCGATGCAAAATTAACGAAGAAGTCCGCGCCCGAAACCGAAGGGACGATGCATCCTACATAATCTCGTTTTACTCGCACCACCCTACATTCACTCGCTCGCTCGCTCGCTCGCTCGGGAGTCCGTTTAATGAAGTTATAACATTCAATGAGAAGTTATGTGTGCGATCGCGGGGAATTTGTTTCGCGCGGTAACCGGTTCCGGTCGGTCTCGCGGATATTTGATTATCCGCTTCTGCGCTGGCCATAGTGGGAATTCGCGCTGCGGGGAAGTATATATATATATATAACCGGGCTTGTCTCAGACGTCTCGAGCGCTCTAAACCGCAACCGTGGGAAGTCGAGTTGCCCCAACCAAGAATGATGATTGTTTTAGCGTAGGTGAGATCGATGGTGCTCCAATTGCGCGATCAAAGATTGGAGGAACTTTGCAAAGCTAAGCCTCAGGGGGATACGGGTGATTGAAATGTACATTTAATAGAAATTTTCTCAGCTGAATTAAATTTAACAACGCCGAAGGAAATTCAAACTATATTAGTAATCTCAAATTTAAATAAACGGTACTTTTTACAATGAATATAACTAAATAGTGAAAAACCTGTAATTATTAAAAGTTTGATTAAAATTTGACATTTGACTTTCTTACGATTAAGTGATTTGACTCATTTTTCATCTCAGTGGATGCAAGATCTTTGATTATCTATTGCCGAAAACAGAAAAAGTTAAATCGTTTCTGAAAAATTTTGCAGATAGATAATCGGATGGATAAACTTAGAAATTCTCAAGTCAGGGACTGGACACTATAAGAGAGACCTGCTTGAGATAAAATAAGATAGATACATGATCTATCTGATTGATATATCTGTATTACACAGATATTGAAAAATAAATGGCGGACCAAACATATAGTATATCTATTCGTATTTGAGGATCTCTAGAATGAACCAACACTGTGAAATTATGAAGTAGTTTATTACATTGCAAAATTAAAAATCACGCGAATATTTAATGTTATGTCTCGCGCGCATCGATTTAGGTTGTCCCAAAAAATAAAAATAATTCGTCGAGTTATTAATTTAAATTAATTCAGTTCCTTCGAAAAGTTTCTGTAACTTTACGAAGATTATACGCGATGACTTGGAGAATAAAATCGACTATTTCATTTATCATTATGTTATCATTATGAAATCTCTGATGATGTTGAGAAGTTCGAAAATAAATCTGGAAAATTTATAATGCTGGATTCAATGCGAATAATTAAACGAATTTTCTCCCGCGTGATCGTTCGTAAAGGAAGAAGTTATCGGTTTTGAAGTCATAGAAAGATCGACGATAGAACACGTGGGAAGAGACGAGAATGAAACAAAATGATGGTTATGTAATATTGTGTTCGCTTCATAACTACTAAGTAAAGTAATTTTGAATTTATAATATTAAATTATGCTAAATTTATTTTTATAAATATTTCTATAGATTGTCACTCCTCTTATACTAAATAGTACTTAATATGTTGTTAATTTAATTAAAACAATGGAATTAAATAATTTAACTCGAAACGATGTATTAAGTTTTACTCAAATTTGTTATAAGCATTAATAGATAATTATGGATATTAATGGATAACTATGTTAATTCTTTAAATTCTTTAGAATAAGATCTCACTGTAAAGAATGAAAATTGAGTTAGTCTTGAAAAAGAGTGACTCAGTTTTTAATATTTAAGAGTAAGATTTTATTCTTTAGAGGGAGATTTAGTCTAAAAGTTTAGAGAGTACTTTGTACTTTGGTACTAATTCAGAGAAATGATTGATTTATATTTTGATATATATATGTTGAAAAATAACAAAATGTTTGGGAAATGGATTAGATTATTATTGCTCTTCTGTATATCTAATACACTAAATAAATGTGGGTATGTAGATATGTGCGCGCGCGCGCGCGCGTGTGTGTGTGTGTGTGTGTGTGTGTATGCATGTATACATGTAAATACGTATATACTCGTGATTCCATGAAAAAAAGTGGAGTGAAAATGGGAGCGGCTGTTAGGAGACGTTTTAACCAAGATAAATTCGCGCGATTAAGGATAAAAAGAGGTAATAGTGGGCGGACGATAGGACGATCAAGGATAAAAAAGATAGGTCGATCGAAGGAAGAGAAAGTCAAGTTAGAACCGGAGCAGAAGAAGAGCGTCGATGCTCAGGCGGAACCGAGACGTGAAAAAGCGGCAGAAGAAGAGAGAGATGAAGAGATAGAGAGAAAGGCAGCGCAATGAGGCTCAAGGAGGCGAAGAGGAAGAAGCCGGGTAGCGAGTAAATAAAATATTCAGGAAGTCCGGAGCCTCGGGCGTGGATGCCGAGGGTGTCTGATCCAAGTGGTCGGGAACCGCCAAGCGCCCGGTGGAAAGCGAGGGATTGGGAACTGGTTCGGCCGCCCATAGACTCGGCAGGGCTGAAAGTTCGGCGGGATAAACGGACGGTCCAGACGGAGCGGAGGAACTGCTCACCGCGACCGCGTATAAAGGAGGAAAGGGAACATGGCCCGGGCTTGGTTTTATCCCGTGGGACTTCAGCGTTGCCCGAGGCAGGAGGAGACGAAAGAGGGGTACGTGCGTCGTGTGCGGCGTTGCACCTGCGGTTCAAGACCATCTTGCTCTTACCTCAGCATCTCCCAGATCGTCCGACGCCTCGCGGGGCGCAGCTTCTCGCTTCGGTACTCTCTCGACTCTATAATGGAGATTGGGCATATACACGTTTTGCAGCTTACATGATGGAGTCAAACTCTATGGTAACGGCACGTGCAAATTTTATGTCTAGTAATGATGCGACGAATTTCTTTTCGCCTTTGTAATTTCCTAAAGATTTTTTATGTCTCTTTAGTTGAGTATTATTTTGTCTAAATAGAGAATGATTTTACATTATGCATGGAAAAAAAGTATAATAATCTTTTTTAAATATTTAAAAAGATTACATTTTTATGTAATATTTTTAGTAAAAAGATTAAATTTTACTTAATCTGTTTAACTTTATTTTCTTTTATTGTAATAAAGGATTAACAAAATTAATAATGCATAAGATATTTTGTTCAATTGAATTTAAAAAAAATTATGACCACAATCTTTTATTGCTCCTATTAGGAAGAGCGAAAGAACAATAAGCTGATAATTAAAACCAAAAGATTATTGTTATTTTTAATAAATAAATAAATAAATAAATATATATATATATATATATATATATATATATATATTAGTAATCAATTTTGTCTGTAAATAAAAATCGATTTTGAAAGACAAATCAAATGCATCAAGTTTGGCGTTAGCGACATATCAGTTAATTCCATAATCTCGAGTTCATATCTGCGGCAGGATTTCTCGACTTCGAATTTCACGCCAAGCTGCCGGCTTAGCACCTCGACATGCCGCTCAACCATCTTCGATCCTGCATCTCCCTTCGACTTCGCCCTCCTACATAAACACTCAGAGAGAATCGCGGAGTAGAACGTCGGAATGACGATCTTTCAAGAGAAACAAGGTGCTTCGGCACCGTGGTTCCGAACGACGGAAGATAAACAGAACTTAATGAAACATTAATCGAAAACGCACAGATTAGACGCTGCAAATCTTCCTGCAAGTGCCAGAATCATCCTCGCAGTAAGACGACGAAATCTCTAGATTTAACGTGTCAATAAATATGCTGAAGCTATTATGTCGGTGTTAATTAGATTTAATAATCAATTAAATTGGAATTATTATAGGATGTACAATGCTTTAAACACCAAACTAGACACTAGATTTAACCAAACCAAAAATAATCTTCAGCATTTAGTTGCAATCAATTTCTCGATGTATATCTCGATAGAAGAAATAAGGAAAGATTCATCACATGAAAAGACAAGAGAAATCAAATCTTTTATTACTCGGCGATCACTTGGATTTACAAGAAGATTGAATTTCGGTTATGCATGCAATACATAAATCTTCATTGTAAGGGATAGTCTGTGTAAATGTAATTCACATATATTCACATGTTTTCGTCCTTAAAATATGCAACTATTTCGTGAAATCGCTTTTGGACCAGCTCCGAGTAAATATTGTATCGAAATGGTATGGCGAGAAGAGTATTGCGGTCTCTCGCGGACAACTTTGTTCGACGTTCGAGTTTCCGACTCGAGCCATGACTCTTGGTGCAACCGCACGATCTCGTCTGTGGTTACGAGTGGGATCTAAATTAATGGATTGGAGCGCAGTATATTTTCTTGTAAAGGACAGAAGCTATTGATCTTAAGAAAATATGTTTGACTCTGAAAATCGTGATTCTGGTCCATATCCTTCTTGCATATCCTTAATCTCTATATATAGTAGTAGTTTTACTTCATTAATCTCCTGCTGGTCTATTTGGGTTTATTTGACTTAAAATGTAATTTACTTTCTTACTAATATTTTATTTTAAAATTTATTTAATATTTGATAACCTCATTTGTTAATATAATGTCTTTTTTATCTTTTAATTTTTAGAGCTTTATAATCATATTGATTCAAATGATCACATAGTAAATAATTGTATAATAAATTTGAACAGATCAGGAGGATTAACTTTAATTAACTTTATCTTACTTAAATTATAAAGTGATGCAATTAACGATATTAATGTAAGAGAGTGCAATCGTCCTTAAGAATTCAAACTCATTTTTAATATGCTCGTACTTTCTCAATTTTCATGGGAAGATAGAAATAATTTTGTTACGTCGCGCAAGAGTGCGTTTAGTGGTGCACATTTTTTCTCGTGCGTGAGAAGTGAGCATTCCCGTCGGACTTAAAAAGGGCGCTGCCAACCGTGGAATAATTCGACGACCTCGACATATCGTACGATAATCCGCCGTGTCACGCGGCGCAGGGTGGATAGAAAGGTGGAAGTACCGGGGGTGAGACGACGTGAAGGGATGAAGCGGAGTAGGCGCACCGATATATACAACGAGGATTATAATAAGCCGTGCCGCGCTCCGAAATTTATTTCGTTCTCCATTAATAACTACGCTCTAGAAGCCTGAAAGGGCCAACGTACCAGCACCCTTTCGCCACGCGACACTCATTACTACCATAGCTCGGGGTGGCCCTTCGGCGTGAACCTGTCTGTTCACTTTTGAGATTTAGACGGTTACCTCGAGAACGATTTTGTTCTATAATTTTGTACGCGTCTCCCCGATAAGCTTTTTGATGAATAATAATCTTTTTAAACCGCATTAAAATTGTTCAAAACATTTTTACACTCCAGTCATTTAAAATCTTTTTGTTACTATTTTTATCCTATTTTCTTCGAAGATATATATACATACACACACACATATATATATATATATATATATATATATATATATATATTTGGAAAATGTAAATTGTCACCAAATTTTATCACATAGTGCACTTAAACTAAATTTCTGTGTTAATTTAACACTACATGAATTAGGAAGTAACAAACATCGTATAAAAAAAGAGATTTAACATAAGAAATGTAATACTTTAGTCAAATTTGAGAACAAATCGTGGAAGCATATTTCTTTATTTAATATTTATAATATAATATGTTAAATTAATACGTATACTTATCTTTTATAATTTCATTTACACATATTTTAGAATTTACATTAAATTATTAAAATGAGGTAACTTTGATTCAATCGGAATAATTTTGGCTTAAATTTTAAAAAGCATATTTAAAATGATGACGTAAGACGTTTTGAAATATTTTAAGATATTTTTAAGATGTCTTATGTCTCGATCTTGATGCTGTCTGAGTATTATCCAAATTTGGACCAAGGTTATACCAAAGATATATTATTTTTATGTTATTTGTGATCACTTATTCATAAATTGTTATTTTGGCACCAAAAACTATTTAAATATCAATTTAAAATCAAATATTCAAACATAATTACCATATATTACGTTAAATTAACAGTAGTGTTAAAAATTTCAACACGAATTGATTTTAATACAAATACATAATGTTTTTTCACTGTATATACAGAACTCTAATAATAATACATATTCTCCAAGATGATCTGAAAAGCTTTAGTCGTTATTCGTTGTCGATTTATTGGCAACGTCATTATCTCCGTTCGTTAATAATCCGATCCACGATCGGCTTCATTTTCAGTGGCGCCAGTACTTCCCGAAAACGGTCTCGTTAGCGTGTACCGATCGTTTCGCGTTTCCGCAATCGAGGTATCGCGGTCAACGTTGCTCGTTAGAAGCGCTTTTGCTTCTCGAGTAACGTTCAATCGTCTAATTAGCCCATCTACTCAGCTAGGATGCTGAGGGGTACTCGATGCGGTACTAACCACATTTTCGATCGATGTTTCGATACTCATCCTAGTAATTTACTTACCGTGATAATCGCTCTGATGATGATTACGCGCGACATTGTCCACGTGAGCGATTTCGCGTAGTCCCTATCTTCCTAGCGAAACTAGTATTTTCGAAAGGCGACTGGAGAGAGAATGCATTAGGGACTGTAAGACAATGGAGGAACGCGAGAGTCAAGTTTGTTGAACTATAATGCCGATCGCGATGTGTTGTAGTGGCGAGCGTATATGAGAGGCGTTGATTGCGATTACTCTCGCGGGTAATTATGCAATATGGTACGTTCGCGAAATGCAAACGTTCTCTTATCGTTGCTCTGTTACAGCCAATCCATGCATCGCGTATCTCCGAGTGATAATAACTCGGCGTAGCGAGTAGCTTAAGTTCTAACCGATATGGTTCCTGGCTTCGTTTGAGTATATACATAGGTATCAGCGGATTTACCTACCACTGATTAGCTAGGTATCTTAACTAAATATGTTCCCACGATTGTGACGCTTACATTTGGCTTCGAACAACATCTTTGGGGAATATATGCCATTATTCCAACGCTATCATTTCGGTGCATTTCAGCAGCGAACATGCGCGTGATTCATACGATTGAAATTGTAATTAAACGTTTAAGAGGATAAAGCTTAACCATTCTGCCCATACATAACGTTTCGTAAGAAATTAATAATGTATAAGATTCACACGATCCCCAAAACGTTTTCCGATGGACGTTTAGAGCGCAAATACTTCTTAAATATATCAATGCTTTGCAATCGCTGGCTAGCGAATAACTCGGTCAATTCCGGTTGTATTATCACTTTTCAAGTATCTCAATAGAACTAGTTCATTCGGCAGCTTACGCCTCGTTAGTACCGAATAGGCGGCAGCATTATGAAGCAGAACGCTTCAGTAGAATGAAGTGTTTGCAGTCATTCAGAATGCATTCATCTGATTTTGAATCTTAAGTAGTCAAATGAACAAAACTACATATTGTGTTGAAAGATAAGAGAGAGTTGAATGGGTGAGAATTAAAAGATTAGAGAATTTAATTAAAAAGGAAAAATATGTAAGCTTTAAGAATAAGATTCTTCAACAAATTGTGTTGCTTAAATTCATGCATGATATTGATATTTGTGAAATATATTATATAAGATATTTCTTCTTTCAGTGTAGTAAAGCCGGTTGCGGAAGAAAGTTACATCCGACGAATCGAATTCACGGTGCAAATTGGTGCGTTGGGAAACAGGTATTTATAATAATAGAGTGTAATAGCAAACGTGCAATTTGCATGCTGCACGTTATGGACAGCGAGAATGCGGGGCATAATGTATAAACTTTAATTACGTCGCTTTAACTTGAAATTAGAATTGTACTTAAGTTTTAATTGGATCGATTGTCATTGTTGCAGTAAGGTAAAGTTGTGCATTATTATTGGCTTTTCAATTTTAGAACACTACAATGCGTTTATATTCCACCGAAACTATTATGCAGTTAGCGAAATTTATAATAAACATAATAAAGTTATGTGAATTGTTTGGCTCGCCTTAAAACATCTCGTGATATTATCGCGACAGGGAAAAAATCGTTCATGAAAAAAAAAAAATTTTATACTACATCGCGAATTGAAAGGCAGCCTCTTGTCTGCGAAGAAATTATGTACTATATTTTTCAAGCGCACCAACTTCGAAGACACCATTATATGCTCACGTTGGTTTCCGTTTGTGCGCGGAAAAATTACGCCAGACGGCAAGACGTGTTTCAGTTTTCGATCTAAGAATAGGAGTCTATTTTGAAGCCGTACCGATTTCCATTTGCGCTACAGGAAAACACGCAATGCGGAAAAACGCATTTTCCTCCTATCTAGCTACGTCCATAAAACTAGAGATAGCTGTATCCAATTTCAAACAAATTCCTTTTTTTCACGCGTGTCAATACCGAAGATTCTATTCTCGAGTCGAGTATTGATTTCCTGATAACGCGCGAAAAAAAGAATGTGCAGAGAGAAAAAATAGTTGCAATTACTATAATTTAACTATATAATTTGTAGTCATTTCCGGTGCCAGTTATATGTGTTTTTGATGAAATTATATATATATATATAAAATTTCATCAAAAACATATATTAGATTTTATTAACATGTATTAGATATATATATTAGATTTTATTAACATTATAGTAATAATAATTATAAAAACGCTTCTATCATATAATCATATAATATTTATTTTCTACTGCGCAATCATAATCACAAATACTTTTGTTTTATATGCAGAATATAAATAAAAAGATGTTTTGATTACTGTAAGGAAAATGATTTTGCTAAATTTTCTAAAAATTTAGATATAAATCTGAAAGTAATTATGTAGGATGCTCAAATTTATTGCTAGAATATCTAAATTCTTTACAGCATTATTTATCATGCTAAAATTTTCTATAAATATTTTGATGGACTAACAAAATTATTTTCAGGTTTGTATTTAATTAAATTTTTACATGGAAAGAACAGTTTTACTGAAGTGTCTAAAAATTTAGCTTGTAGATACAAATCTGAAAATAATTCTTGGACTATTAAAATAATTATGTAGGATGTTCGAATTGTTTACTGAAATGTCAAAATTGTTTGCAGTATTCAGCATACTTGAGATTTCTATATAATTATTTTGTTTAGTTTAACAAAGTTATATTTTCAGATATTTTGTACCCAACTAAATTTTTAGATACTTAAGCAAAATCGTTCTTTCCATATAGATAGAATAGATTTCAATAATAATCTTTTCGGATAATCTAGTCGAATTTGTTTTTATTTCCAAATATTATACTTCCTATTATTATTAATTTGTATGTTAAGCATACGGGAGATATTTAAGTCTATGTCATACTACACATTAAAAATTGAAGATTGTAATGAATTAGAAATTAGAATTCGATCAGTCATATAATTAAATTTAATCCATTTTTGATTGGTTGAATTCTAATCTTGAATTTACATTCTTAATCTTCATGATATAGTTTGATACGGATTTAATATTTAGCTTTAAGATTGATAGCGGTTTTTTGTTTGCGTCCAAGAAGAGAACAATGCGGAAAAATTCGCGTTTCGATTAGTGATCGATGCGCTAGACACGTATGATTCTATCAAAATCAAGAACGCGCTTTCGATTGCGGCGCATAACCTGGAGAAACGTGCCGCCGTAAAATACCGGGCTGTCTTACGTTATTGCACATGACGGACGTGTTTCGCCGACGTTTTCGCGGTGCTGCCGCGTCACGGATCGACAGATGCATACTTGCCATAGATATTGTCTCTTGTCTGAAGCAGCTGGCCGGGAATATTGAAATATTAATAGAATATCGATGAGAGAGGTGGAAGATACGGCGTAAAGCGGCGCGGCAAAGCGGGAGAGTCGCCAAAATTCGGTTACGGCGCGGGCGGCTTGCCGCGGGCTGACCAGTTCGCAAAATTTCGGATCGTGACGATTATACGATGGACGACCGTTCTGCATAGACTACGCGCCATGGCGCATCTTGCATCCCTTTCTATCAATATAATTTAAATTTAATCTTGATTCAACTAATTCTTTAGTTCTAAGAATTAGAAAAAAATAAGTAAATTGAACCGAGAGATTAAAATCAATCCACATTGATAGAAACTGGCATGAGTTGCATTATTTCTCTTTCTGTTTCTCTCTTTTACTTGAGCATTTTCCTGCATTTCTTATGTTTAATTATTCTTTGCTTACTTATTTTGATTCAGTTCTATAACTCTAAAATTATTAATTTTAATCACGATTTAACCTATTTTTTATCTTTTTTTTCTAATTTTAGAATTATAATAGAAAAAAAATAAGTTATATATACATAAATTGAGATTAAAATTAATCTTACATAAAATTAATCTCTACTATGGAATTAAGTTTTAATTTTTAATATTTTTATATTTATAGTTTTTGTATCATTTAACTCTACAATCAGCGTTATTTTTTTACTTTTAGCTTATATGATGTTTTGTTTTACATTATTTTTTTTTTTAATATTCTTTTATATTCTTGAATCCCGTATAATATTTATATTTTTCGTAACTTAATATTTTTCGCAACTTTAAGATGATTATTTGCAGCAATAGTATTAAATTGCTTAATTAATTTAATTCGTGATATTACGATTCCACTTCAGTTTAAAACTGTGTTTTAAGACCGACAAATAATCGACGCAGTTACCTTGAAATTACAAGAAATGTATAAATTATAAGAAATATTAGGCATAAATAAAGAACCGTCTTAATTGAAGATGACTTTCTACTCATGTGAATTTTACATGTGAATTTTATATTCTTGTTTTTGAAGTTTTGTATTCAATATTTATATATAGTGCTTGAAAAAATATTTTTCTGGAACGTTTAATAAATAATGATTTCTCTCTCTCTCTCTCTCTCTCTCTCTCTCTCTCTTTCTCTACTTCTCTCTATCTCTAGTCAAATTTTTTAGACAGACGCACACTTGTTGCGAAAGCTTTGTTCGCAGACTGTGCGAAACACCGACGGCGACGGAGAACTAGAATGCAAATCAGGTCGTCGCTCGCGGCGCTCCGATTAGTGCCGACGATCGATCGAGCGGGTTTTAATTATTAAACGCGCGTTTAGATCGCCCGTGAATGGCCGTATATATCATCATCGAAGAACCTTCAGAGTGCTGTTTGTTTGCTAGGAGCAGCATGCTTTGCATTCACGTTACGACGTATTTGGAGATTCTCTGAAGAGATGATGAATTTGTAAAATCCATTCATGTGCATGATATTAACCTTCAATACATGATGCACATAATGATTTTCCGATCTTTTACTACATGATGGGTTCTTTGTATCTTGGGTTAATTTTCATCATTTTTATATACAAAAATTAAATAATTCTTACATATACATAATTCTTAAATACATATACAATAATTCTTAAATAATTTTTGCTTTAACATCTTTAGAAACTTCTAATAAGCCAGCAGAACCAAATAAGTAGAATCAAACTGGACTTATTTAATTTTTTAATATTCATTTTAGAAAATATTTGTTAAATTAAAAAAAGAAAGAAAGACCATTATTTAGCCAAATGTTCCTAGTATGTCAAAGAAAAGAAGTATGCAAAACACGAATAATCCAATCGTGTACTAAGAGTTAACTAATTTGAAAAGTGCATTTTTTTAAGATTCTTTAATAGAATTTTAATAAAATTCTTTAATAAAATCCTAACTAGTTTTATAGTATAATTAATGTTTACAGCAATTAATAATAACGGGAGGACTATAATTAACGGCTGGTTGATGAAATGTTGAAAAAAAAAACGAATATCGTGACACGGATAATTTTCGTTAATTGTAATACATTCTGTAGAAGATTATTGCGAATGTCAGATTGCCGCTTGACCATGTTCGCCTGATCTGCAAACGTGAACAATGCGCAGATGGTGCGATTTCCGTCAATGGATAATCTTGTTGATTTCACAAGATACCGGTGTAATCGCGCCGTGCACATTGCGGACGGGAGAACTCTATTGGATTCGGCTATGTCCTTTGTTTCCCCTGACTCGCGCGCATATCCTCGGGACAAAGAACCAACTGTTACTGCTTTTTAGAAGTACCTTCAAAGATCCTAAAACCATTACTTTGTACTTGTAAAACCATTATTGTCTCTACATCCAAGAAAATGTCGCGTTCAATCAAAATTTTTCTCAGAAAAATTTGTCTCGAAATTCGTCAAAGGACTTTTCAACGTTCGTGCACATTATTGCCAATATTTTGTTAGAGGTATTTTGTTACATGGAATTACTGCAAATGAGTAGAATATTTTTTGTAAGCATAATTGTTGAAACGTGCTCGCACAATTCACAAACTTCACTTTCCCGCGGGCTTAATTTTCCTACATTCAAACTTGCATTTAAAATGCAGATTTATGGTAATGGCCGTGTGTAAAAAGAAAGACGTAGACGCAACCTGATTATCTCGATTTACTTAATTTCATTAATGATTTGCCTCTTTTCAGTCTATGTAATCCATATAATTATAACACAGAGTGAAAAACTTTGAGTCAGAACGCCCTGTAATTCGAATGACAGATGTAATATTGAATATCTAATAAAAATATAAAAGGAATGAGGAATAAGGTAGGATAACTTTAGACGAGTATTTATTGGATATATGTTTGAATATACATTGAAATTTGTTATA
>Ga0157363_1004643_pt1 | contig 12692 bp, 14 predicted proteins | sample AttsexASBM1_FD_111477 | JGI IMG/M metagenome (GOLD analysis project Ga0157363, IMG submission 111477) | Fungus gardens microbial communities from leaf cutter ant in Ribeirão Preto, State of São Paulo, Brazil - Atta sexdens ASBM1 | ecosystem: Host-associated > Fungi > Mycelium > Unclassified ...
GCGCGCAACCCACAACAATAATTGAGGAACCTCATGTTAACACTGACGTTTTTAGTCAAAACGCTGATCGACCTGTATGTGATGGTGCTGCTGCTGCGCATCTGGATGCAGTGGTCGCGCTGCGACTTTTATAATCCGCTGTCGCAGTTCGTGGTGAAGATCACCCAGCCGATCATCAAGCCGCTGCGCCGCATTATTCCGGCTATCGGTCCGATCGATACCGCCTCGCTGCTGCTGGCGTTTGTGCTGACGACACTGAAATACCCGATTTTGCTGCTGATCCAGGTCGGCGCCTTCTCGGTCGATCCGGCCAATCTGCTGGTCGGCCTGCTGTCGCTGGTGAAATCCGCCGGCTATCTGGTGTTCTGGGTGATCATCATTCGCTCGCTGATGAGCTGGATCAGCCAGGGACGCGGCCCGCTGGACTATGTGCTGGTGCAGCTCACTGAACCGTTGATGTCGCCGATTCGCCGCATTCTGCCTGCGATGGGCGGCATCGACTTCTCGGCGATGATTGTGATCCTGGTGCTCTACGCCCTGAACTTCCTCGGAATGGACCTGTTTCCAGGCCTCTGGTTTCTGCTGTAAATATGACTGGAACTGCTATGCAAAAAGTTGTGCTCGCCACCGGCAATCCCGGCAAGGTACGTGAGCTGGCGGATCTCCTCTCCGCCTTTGGCCTGGATATCGTGGCGCAAACCGATCTGGGCGTGGAGTCGGCGGAAGAGACCGGCCTGACCTTTATCGAAAACGCCATTCTGAAAGCGCGTCACGCCGCGCAGATCACCGGCCTGCCCGCCATCGCCGACGATTCGGGCCTGGCGGTGGATGCGCTGGGCGGCGCGCCCGGCATCTATTCGGCGCGCTACGCCGGAGAGGCGGCCAGCGATCGGGATAACCTTGAGAAACTGCTAAACGCGCTGGAAACGGTGCCGGACGGCGCACGTCAGGCGCAGTTCCACTGCGTGCTGGTCTATCTGCGCCATGCGGAAGATCCGACGCCGCTGGTGTTCCACGGCAGCTGGGCGGGCGAAATTACCCGCTCCGCCGCCGGCGAAGGCGGATTCGGTTACGATCCGATTTTCTACGTGCCCGAACTGGGCAAAACCGCCGCCGAGCTAAGCAAAACGGAAAAAGGCGCGGTTTCTCATCGAGGCAAAGCATTGACGCTGCTGCTGGAAGCGATGCGCAATGCCTGATTTACCGCCGTTAAGCCTCTACATCCATATTCCGTGGTGCGTGCAGAAGTGCCCCTACTGCGACTTCAACTCCCATGCGTTAAAAGGCGAGGTGCCGCACGTCGAGTATGTGCAGCACCTGCTGCGCGATCTGGAAAACGACCTGCCGCTGACCCACGGTCGCGCCGTGCGCACCATTTTTATCGGCGGCGGCACGCCGAGCCTGCTGAGCGGCGAGGCGATGCAGATGCTGATGGACGGCGTGCGCGCGCGGCTGCCGCTGGCGGCGGATGCGGAGATCACCATGGAGGCCAATCCCGGCACCGTAGAGGCGGACCGCTTCAGCGCCTATCAGCGGGCGGGCATTAACCGTATCTCTATCGGCGTGCAGAGCTTCGACCCGCAGAAGCTGGAGCGGCTGGGGCGCATTCACGGCCCGGACGAGGCGAAGCGCGCCGCGCAGCTGGCTGAAGGGCTGCATCTGCGCAGCTTTAACCTCGACCTGATGCACGGCCTGCCCGATCAGTCGCTGGAGGAGGCACTGAGCGACCTGAAGCAGGCGATCGCGCTCAACCCGCCGCATCTCTCCTGGTATCAGCTGACTATCGAGCCGAATACGCTGTTCGGCTCGCGTCCGCCGACGCTGCCGGACGACGACGCGCTGTGGGATATTTTCGAGCAAGGGGATCGTTTGCTGACCGCCGCCGGCTATCAGCAGTATGAGACCTCCGCCTACGCGAAGCCGGGCTACCGCTGCGAGCACAACCTCAACTACTGGCGCTTCGGCGACTACCTTGGCATCGGCTGCGGCGCGCACGGCAAGCTGACCCAGCCTGACGGGCGCATCGTGCGCACCGTGAAGACGCGCCACCCGCGCGGCTTTATGCAGGGCCGCTATCAGGAGAAGCAGTATGAGGTCGACAACGCGGAGAAGCCGTTCGAGTACTTTATGAACCGTTTCCGCCTGCTGGAAGCGGCGCCGCGTGAGGAGTTTGCGCGCTATACCGGCCTGAGCGAGCAGAGCATTCGCCCACAGATGGAGGCGGCGATTGCAGCGGGCTACGTCGCGGAGAGCGCCACGCACTGGCAGATAACGGAAAAAGGTAAGCTGTTTTTGAACTCGCTGCTGGAGCTGTTTTGGCGGAGGAGTGAGTGTAAACAACGAGGGCGGCGCAGGCCGCCCTCACCGTTATGCCTTCGGGAAGATCCACAGATGGTTTTCCGGCAGCGCCAGATAGCAGTGCTGCGGATCGCGTACCTCATTGCCGTAGGCGCGAATAGCGAAATCGACGCCCGCGGTGCGGAACAGGTACTCCCAGCGGTCGCCGAGATACATGCTGGTGACCAGCGGCAGCTCCAGCTGGTTCTCGCCCGGCCCTTCCACCAGCCTTACGCGCTCCACGCGGATCACCGCCGTGGCCTCCTGGCCCTGCTGCACCCCTTCTCCCGCTCTGCCCCACAGGCTCCAGCCTTTGCCCTCGATACGCGCTCTACCGTCGCGTAGCTCGGCTATTTTCCCGTGCAGCCGGTTATTGCTGCCCATGAACTCGGCAGTGAAAAGAGTTTTCGGCGAGCCATACATCTCTTGCGGCGTGCCCTGCTGCTCGATCTTACCGTTATTCAGCAGCAGAATGCGGTCAGAAATCGCCATCGCCTCGTTTTGGTCGTGCGTCACCATCAGCGCCGACAGGCCCAGCTTGATGATCAGCTCACGCAGAAAGACGCGCGCCTCTTCGCGCAGTTTGGCGTCGAGGTTCGACAACGGCTCATCCAGCAGGATCACCGGCGGGTTATACACCAGCGCACGGCCGATGGCGACGCGCTGCTGCTGTCCGCCGGAAAGCTGGTGCGGATGGCGCTTGCCCAGATGGCCCAGCCCCAGCTGGTTGAGTACATCCTGCACCCGCTGATTAATCTCTGCGGACGCGACCTTACGCAGCTTTAACGGATAGGCCACGTTCTCAAACACCGTCTTGTGCGGCCACAGCGCGTATGACTGGAATACCAGCCCGAGGTTGCGCTCTTCCGCCGGGATCTCGCTGCGCGGCGTACCCGCATACACCTGGTTTTTGCCGATGATAATCTTGCCCTGCGTCGGCTTTTCCAGTCCGGCTACGGCGCGCAACAGCGTCGTTTTGCCGCTGCCGGAGGGGCCCAGCAGCGACACCACTTCGCCGCGCTGTAAATTCATGGAGACCCCTTTTAGAACCGGGTTGTCGCCATAGGTTAAATGCAGATCTTCTACTGATAATTCAATCATGTAATTTAACTCCAAATCGCAGGGCGATACCCAGGCCTACCACCACCAGCAGGATGTTAATAAAGGAGAGCGCGGCGACGATATCGATCGCGCCCGCGGCCCACAGAGAAACCAGCATTGAGCCGATGGTTTCCGTGCCGGGCGACAGCAGATAAACGCCGGTGGAGTACTCGCGTTCAAAAATCAGAAACATCAGCAGCCAGGAGCCGATCAGGCCATAGCGTGAGAGCGGGATCGTCACGTGGCGCGTAATCTGTCCGCGCGTGGCGCCGGTGCTGCGCGCCGCCTCTTCCAGCTCGGGCCCCACCTGCAGCAGCGTCGAAGAGATCAGCCGCAGGCCATAGGCCATCCACACCACGGTGTAGGCCAGCCAGACGCTGAAGATGGTGCTGCGCAGCGAGCGCAGCCAGACGATAAGGTTATCGCGCAGCCACTGCGACCAGGCGAAATCGGAAAGCCAGCCCGATTTAAGCGAGTTGTCCAGCCACAGCGGCAGGAACAAAAACACCCAGAGAAACGCCAGGCCCGCCAGCAGCCCCGGCACGGCGCGCGGCACCAGCACGCTGTAGTCGAGAAAGCGCGTGGTGTTGTCAGGCTTGCGGTGCATGGCGATGCCGATGAACAGGTAGCATCCCACCGCTAGCGCGCCGCCGATCACGCCGATCGCCATGGAGTTGACGATGGCGCGCAACAGATTTGGCTGCGCCCAGATAGTCTGGAAGGTTTTGATCGACAGCTCGTCCCACAGCGAGACGCCGACGCCCCAGTTAGAGATAAAGGCGCGTAGCACCACGCCCAGCAGCGGCACGCCAATGGTCACGGTCAGCCAGAACGCCACTACCGCGCCCGCCACCCAGCGCCATTTCCCCAGCGGCAAGGCGCGCGCCTGGGAAGCTTTGCCCTTAACGGTCACGAAGCGGTTGGCGGTGCGCATCAGGCGGCGCTGCAGCATCACCAGCGGAATGGTGATGCAGATCAGCACCACGGCCACTGCGGCCATCAGGTGATACGAAGGCGTGCCGAGTTTATTGGTCAGCTGATAGAGATAGGTCGCCAGCACCATATTGCCTTCGGGATCGCCCAGCACCAGCATCAGGCCGAAGACTTCCAGTCCGAGAAAGAACAGCAGCACCACGGCATAGAGGATCGAGGGTCGCACCATCGGCAGGCTCACTGCCGTCATCACCTGCAGCGGCGAGGCGCCGGCGATGCGCGCCGCCTCCTCGACATCCGATCCCACGCTGCGCAGCGCCGAGGAGATATAGAGGTAGGCATGGGGAACGTGCGTCAGCCCGGCAATCACCACGATGCTCGACATGTCGTAGATATTCCACGGCACGAAGCCGAGCAGAGACTGCGCCCACAGCGAGAAGAAGCCGACCGGCCCGGCGGCGACCACATAGCCGAATCCCAACACCATCGGCGAGACGAAGATCGGCACGAGGATCAGCGGCTCGATAATGCGTCTGCCCGGCAGGTCGGTACGCACCATCAGAAACGCCAGGATGCCGCCCAGCGGAATGGCGATGATCACCAGCCCAAAGGCGAGAATAAAGCCGCTTTTTAGCGCCTTGTAGAAGTCGGGGTCGGTGAAAATAAATTCAAATGACTCCAGGCTCCACTCTTTTGACGGCGCAAAAAACGGGGCGGATAAAAAGCTCTGGATGACGATAAACGACAGCGGTACATAGATAACCAGCGCGGTTAACAGCACCACGACGCCGCGCGGCAGGCTTTGCCACTTTCTGCGCAATGCATTCATATTGAGACCCTGAATGGCGAAATCTGAGGAAAGAGAAGCGCGACGCAGCGGGCCGCGCTTCCGAACTGCCGTTATTTACCGGCGGCTGCGCGCCACTGTTTGATGTAATCCAGACGTTTTTTCGGCTGCAGGTACTCCAGCAGGCTTTCGTCTACCGGGATAGGCTTCAGCGCATTGCCTAACATTTTGGTCAGGCCGTCGATATCGTTTTTGCCTTCGATATCGTTACGCAGCGAGGGAATGTCGGCCTGATTCGCCAGAATGGTTTGCCCTTTTTCAGAGAGCACGTAATCGAGCCACAGCTTCGCCGCATGGCTGTTCTGCGCCTGCTGGCTGATAAAGGAGACGCGCGACAGCACCAGCGTGTAATCCTTCGGATAAGATATGCCCAGCGAAGGATCGGTTTTGGCGCGGGCTTCGGCATAGGAGCCGAGAATATTGAAGCCGATCAGGTTTTCGCCGGAGGAGACCCGCTCCATCATGGTGCCGGTAGAGGACTGTACCGCTAAGCCGCCCTTCGCCACTTCAGACAAGGTTTTGAAATATTGCGGATCGGCTTTGGAATCCTGCACCGACAGCATAAAGCCCAGCCCCGATTTTTCGATATCGTAGGTGGTGACTTTGCTCTTGAATTTGTCAGTCTGACTGGCGATCAGCTTCGCCAGCGCGGCGTGGGAATCGGGTACCTCGCCAGCCGGGATCAGCCGCTTGTTATAGATAATCACCACCGGCTCGTAGGTAGTGCCGTACGCGCGGTTTTTCCACACCGACCATTTCGGCAGCTGAGGCAGCTCCGGCGACTGATACTCCTGGGCGTAGTCGGTGGCCAGCTTCAGGCCGGTATCCATAGAGGAGCTCCAGACCACGTCGCCGCTGGTGCCGCCGGAGGCCTGTTCGCTGATAAAACGGTTGTACAGCTCGGTGCTGTTCATGTCGTTATATTCGACTTTAATGCCGGGATAGGTGGCCTCGAACCCCTTGATCAGCGGCCCTGCGGCTTTGGTGTCGGTGGTGGAATAGATCACCACTTTGCCTTCTTTGGTCGCGGCGTCGATAACGCCCTGATAGTCCGCCGGATAGCCCTGCGGCGGCGCGGAGAAGGCGGAACAGGAGATAAATACGGTAGCGGCAACCAGAGTAAGAGGATATTTGTTCGACATTATATTTAACCTTTTAGTTACACTTTAGGAACTAAGGGTCAACATAGCCGATCGGGTCCGCCAGACAAGAGGTGCCCAGGCGTTATCTTCGCGAAGTGTGATTATTGGCGTTTTTTCGGCAATTAACACCATTAAAACCACGTAGGCGACGCGTGCCCTTATTGCGCGCGATCACACTATTACAGGCCGCTAATTTTGCGATAGAGCCGCCGCGGATGGCCGATATTGCCATACTGCATTTCGACGCCTATAAAGCCGATCTCCACGCAATACTCCAGATAACGGCGGCCGGTGGTTTTACTGATCCCGACGCTCTCTACCACCTGCTCCACCGACCAGCTGCGGTCAGGCGCATCGCTGAAAAAGCGTTTAACTCGCGTCAGGGTCAGAGACTCGATGCCTTTAGTCGACGGCGCGGGCGGCGCGTCGCTGGCTGGCAGGTTGAACAGCTTGTCCAGCGCATGCTGGTCCACATTGGTCATCTGGCGCATCGTCTGCACCAGCAGCATAAAGCGCTCCAGCGAGGCGCGCAGGCGGTGAAAAAAGACCGGCTTGAGCAGATAGTCCAGCGCGCCGCTGCGCATCGCATGGCTACAGGTCTGCATGTCGCTCGCGGCGGTAATAAAGATCACGGAGCAGTCAAAACGCTTCAGCAGCGGGTCGTCGATCAGCGTGACGCCCTGCCCGTCCGGCAGATAATTGTCGAGCAGCACCAGCCGCGGCTGATGCTGCTCGATCAGCTGGCGCGCCTGTTCCAGCGTGGCCGCAATGCCCGCCACGCGCAGATGGAAATGCTGCTCGATAAACTCGCGGTGCAAAGCGGCGAGATGCGGCTCATCTTCCACAATCACTACCTTAAGCGGCTTAGCGTTGTTCATAAGAAATTCCTGTCGAAGCGGCGGACGGGAACGGGATAAAAATGGTGAAAATCGTTCCCTGCGGCGCATTGTCGTTGATTTCGATGCTGCCGCCCGCCTGATGAACGTATCCTGCCGCCAGATAGAGGCCAATGCCGTGCTCCGAGCCGAGCGGATCGTCGCCGCAGGAGGGCTTGCTGGTCACGCCCTGCTCGAACAGATGCGGCTTCAGCTGTTCGTCCACGCCGCAGCCCTGATCGGCCACTTCGATCAACAGCTCCTGATTGCGGTCGGAAATATAGAGCTCCACCGGCGGTGCAGGTTTTTTCACGTTGAGCGTAGCGTCTACGGCGTTATCCAGCACGTTGCCCACCACCGACATCAGCGCGGTTTCGCTAATGGTCGCGGGGATGCGCATGAGCTGGCAGGCGGGATCGAACTGTAGCTCGACCCCTTTTTCCCGCGCGCTGACATATTTCCCCAGCAGCAGTCCGCACAGCGCTGGCGAAGTAAAGCGCGCCGAGACGAAATCGAGCACCTGCTGCGCGCCGGCGGACTGCGCCTGAATATAGCGCATCGCATCGTCGTAGCGCTGCATCTGCAGCAGCCCCACCAGCGTGGCGGTCCAGTTGAGCTGTTCGTGGCGCATAATGCGCAGGTTATCCGCATAGCGCTTTACCTGGCTCAGCTGGCTGCTCAGGGTGTTGATGTCGTTTTTATCGCGGAAGCTGCAGACCCAGCCGCCCGGCACGCCAGGTTCAAGATCGATAGCGACCCGGTTGACGATCACCTGACGCTGATTCAGGACGGTGATCTGATCGTGCTGGCGTCCGCTCTCTTGTCCGCCGCTCTGGCTGAGAAAAGCGGGATGGATCTGCATCACCTCATGCAGCGGCTTGCCCAGCAGTTCGCTCTCGCTGCGATCGAGCTCCAGCAGCTCTCTGGCGGCGCGATTGATTAAGATCAGCTGCTTTTCGGCGTTAACGGCGAACACCCCTTCATACATCGCCTCGAGCAGCGCTTTTTGCTGCAGCACCAGCAGCGCGATATCTTTCGGCTCCAGCCAGAACATCTGCTTCTTGAGGTTGCGGCTAAAAGCCCATGAAAATATAAACAGCAAAATCAGCAGCGCCAGGCCGTACAGGCTCGCCTGCCACAGCAGGCTGACGTTGATATTGGCGATATAGGAGGTGAGATAACCGACCGAGACGATGCCGATCACCTGATGGCGGGCATCAAAGATGGGGGCCTTGCTGCGCAGCGATACGCCGATGCCGCCCTTCCGCACCGAAATAATGGTTTTCCCCTGCAGCACCTCGGCGTTATCGCCGCCAATCAGCGGCAAGTTAAGGCGCTCGGGCGATTCAGAGTGGTAGAGATGCTGCTCGCGCGCGTCGCCGATCACGATATAGCTCGCGTCGCTTTGCTCGCGCAGCGGCTGGATCAGGCGGGCGATGGCCGCGATATCGCGGCTCGCCACCTTCTCCGCCAGGCCGGGCATCAGCGCAATTTCGCTCGCCTGCACGCGCGCGCGCTGCCCCAGATCGTGATGCAGCTGCCGGTCGATAAAATGAAACAGGATCGCGCCCTGCAGCGCCAGCAGCAGGCAGGAAAACAGCACCAGAGAGAGAAAGAGTTTTACCTGAAAAGGCAATCTGCGTTTCATACAACCCGTTATACAGGAGCGAGTGCGCGGCATCAGGCAAGACTATCATGCGCGCAGGCGGCCAGCGGCTGGCTAAGCCCAGAGTTGTGAACTGGCTACCATCTCAGCGAGACGGCTGAATTGCTGCACTGCTGGGTAAGTCGGCCAAAGCCGCTGTCCATGCAGCCGTCCAGGTGTATAAGTGGTTAAAATAAATTAATATAAATGTTGCCAGACCTCATGCACTGTGGCTTAATAGCGCCATCGGTTTGGAATACAGACCTTATGAAAGCAGTTTTAGTAAAGCAGTCCTCAGTTCAAGTGTTATCCAAAGATACCCTTCTTCGTGAGCTCCTCCTAAGCGCCCATAAGTAATTCTCAGGCCATCTTCGCCGCTTTAAGTGGCTCATAAATCAAGGAAATATCTATGTCTAACAAAATGACTGGTTTAGTAAAATGGTTCAACTCTGACAAAGGTTTCGGCTTCATCACTCCGGACGACGGCAGCAAAGATGTATTCGTACACTTCTCTGCAATCCAGAGCGACAGCTACAAAACCCTCGACGAAGGCCAGAAAGTCTCTTTCACCATTGAAAATGGTGCTAAAGGCCCTGCTGCCGGCAACGTCACCGCGCTGTAAGACGCGTCTGTTATCAGCGACGCTTACAACAGCGATGAAGGCGCAAGCCTGAGCGGCTAAGCTGCCGCTGATAATGAAAAAAACCCGCCCTGTGCGGGTTTTTTCATATCTGTTTCCCTTTGAGCGGCCCGCTCTCTCCTCGCACCCGTTAAATTTATCATCCACACTTACCCAAAGCCGTAGTCGGCACTCGCATTGTGCATTACACTGCGCGCTGCAAAAACTGAGTAGATTAACGATTAAACAGGCGGTAACGGCGATGAACGGAACGATCACAACCTGGTTTCAGGACAAAGGTTTTGGATTTATCAAAGATGAAAACGGCGACAACCGCTATTTTCATGTGATCAAGGTCGCTAACCCTGAGCTAATCAAAAAGAATGCGGCGGTGACCTTCGAACCCACCACCAACAGCAAAGGGCTGTCAGCCTATGCGGTGAAGGTGCTCCCGGAGAGCAAATATATCTTTATCGCTGGCGAGCGCATCAAGCTCACCGCCATCAAATCTTTCGTGGTCTTCAGCGAAGAGGTGCCGGCGGATAGCCGCATCGATAAAGAGAATACCGTGCTCTCTGTGGGCTCGCTGCTGAATAACATCCGGCCGAAAAGCGACGCTAAGCCTGGCGAAATGCGCGCGGTGAGAAAGCTGGCGATCACCACTTTCCAGGGAACGACGCTGATCTTCTCGGAAGATGAGATCGACGTAGATGCCACGGCGAAAATGCTTAAAGTCTGAGAGACGCCAGACAGTCCCAAAAGTATATTACCCTGGAGACACTTTATGAATGATGAAATACCAATCAGATACTACGACGTTGCGGATGAGTATGCGACGGAGTGCGACAAGCCGGTAGACGACTCGGAGCGCGATTCGCTGGCGCGCTATTTCCAGCTGCTGATTACGCGCCTGATGAATAACGAGGAAATCAGCGAAGAAGCGCAGCAGGAGATGGCGGTGGAAGCGGGCATCGACGCGCAGCGTATTGACGAGATCGCTGAGTTTCTTAACCAGTGGGGCAACGAGTAACTCCGCAAGGCGCGCCTGAAATCGTCAAGCGCGCCGCCTTCTTTACGACTTCACGCTGCCAACCAGTTTCTTGCGCTGATCTTCCAGGCGAATGACGCGGTTACAGACTTCCTGTCCGAAGTTTTTAAAATCCTGCTCCTGATTGCTCCACTCCGCCTGAATCGACTGCTGTAGCCCGCCCAGGTTGCCCATGATCGCCTGCAGCGGATTGCTGCCGCTCGCCTGCTTGCTGCCCATTTCGTTCAGGCTGTCCTGCAGCACGCCGCCCATGGTGCTCTGCACCAGACGTTCGCCGTCGGCGCGCACCTGGTCGATCGCTTGATGATGGAAGGTCAGGCCGTCGTCGCGATGTTCGATAATACGGTTCATCTGCTGCTTCAGCTGGCCGTTAAGCGTGGTAAGGCGGTTACGCACGTTGCTGTCGGCGCCCAGCTTCTCGACAATCACCTTATCCAGCGCGATGCGGCCTTTCTCCAGGCGCGACGAGGCGCCGGTATCGATCCACGGCAGATCGCGACGCAGCGCGTTCTGGTAGTCGATAGCCTGCTGACGCTGCGCATTGTTCACCGCCACCTTCTGGCCGTTGAACTGCACATCGCCCTGCGGGGAGATCTCCAGGTTGCCGTTTGCACCGACCACCTGCACGCTTTGCGGCTTAATCACCACGTCATCCTGCGGTTTGACGCTGCACTCCCAGGCAGCCTGCGCCTGCGTCGCTGCCAGCAGCAGCGCGGCGATAAGCGTTTTACGAACCATAATCTCTCCCTACTATGTGAACCAGGCGCTGTAATGACAGGTCGGCCGTCGGCGGCGCAGCGCTATTGGCGACGGCCAGCGCACAGCCTCCGGAGCGTACTGCAGTACGTGAGGAAGGCGAGCACTGCCCGGCGTCAATAGCGCAAGCAAGCCAGGCCGATACGGAACTTAGTCCCACCAGACGTCGAAAAGTTCGGTAACCTGCACATCACTCAGCTGACGATCTTCCAGCCACTTGCGCACCAGCGCGCGGTGCTCGTCGGTGCACTTGCCGGTCTTTTGCAGGCAAATCAGCCCTTCCCACACCAGATAGCCGCTGCCGTCATAGGCGAGACCGTTTGGCGCGATCACTTCGTTGATAAAATCGTCGACGGTTTTATCAATTTGCTGTTCCGTGGTGCCGTCGGCGAAGCGCCAGGCGACTGAAAAACCCAGCTCCTGAAATTCGTCGATATGCAGTTTTTTACGTAAACGGCGGCTGCGATGTGTGGCCATTATTTAATCCTCTCAAACATTAAGTCCCAAACGCCGTGGCCCAGTCGCTGCCCGCGCTGCTCAAATTTGGTCAGTGGACGCGTCTCTGGACGCGGCACGTAATCCTGGGTTTCCGACTGATTTTTATAGCCGTCGATGCCGTTCATCACTTCCAGCATATGTTCGGCGTAGGCTTCCCAGTCGGTCGCCATATGAAACACCCCGCCCAGCTTCAGCTTGCGCATCACCAGTTCGGCGAAAGGCGTCTGCACGATGCGGCGCTTGTTGTGGCGCGCTTTATGCCAGGGATCGGGGAAGAAAAGCTGCACCATGCGCAGCGCGTTATCCGGGATCATCTTCTCCAGCACTTCCACCGCATCGTGGCACATCACGCGCAGGTTCTCGACGTTCGCCTCTTTCGCGGAGGCGAGGCAGGCGCCCACGCCCGGCGCGTGCACTTCGATACCGAGGAAGTTCTGCTGCGGATTATTCTGCGCCATGGTCACCAGCGACGCGCCCATGCCAAAGCCGATCTCCAGCACCACCGGCGCGTCGCGGCCAAACAGGCGCGTCAGATCCAGCGGCTCGGGCTGAAACTCAACGCCCATCTCCGGCCAGTATTGGTCGAGCGCCAGCTGCTGCCCTTTGGTCAGACGCCCCTGGCGGCGCACAAAACTGCGTATACGGCGCAGCGGCCGCCCGTTCTCATCAAATTCCGGAGTGATGACGTCATTAATCATGTTGTAGCCTGCTGAGTAGCCTGTTTGGGGAAAGGCGCATTATGCAAAGTTAATTAGCAGAAGCAAGCCCTTGCAATCTTCAGGTTTACACCGGGGCTGCGCCTGTGCTGGAATGCCTGCCTGAGTGTAGAGTAATCACGGAAAATTTCCTTCTTATGATGCAAGCGCCGCAGTTCGCGCAACAGGTGCTGGA
>Ga0157363_1004644_pt1 | contig 12692 bp, 13 predicted proteins | sample AttsexASBM1_FD_111477 | JGI IMG/M metagenome (GOLD analysis project Ga0157363, IMG submission 111477) | Fungus gardens microbial communities from leaf cutter ant in Ribeirão Preto, State of São Paulo, Brazil - Atta sexdens ASBM1 | ecosystem: Host-associated > Fungi > Mycelium > Unclassified ...
AGTGGCGTTCTTTCGCCTTTAGTGATCGGCGTGCTCACGCCTTACCGTAGTGATGTATCTGCGTAGAAGACCGTTTCGTCAGTCTCGGTGTCTTCGATCGCTCTTGCGGCCACTCTTCTTGCATGACTTAATCACTACGACGGCTCGAGCATGTTGCGCTGAGATTGTTTCGCGAGATCCAGGACGATCTTGAGTGATTTCGATCCGTCAAGGGTCGAATTAGTTAAGCTGGAAAATTGGCGATTTTATATAATTCGATTTAACAGCAATTTCAAGCTAATCCAAATGTTTATATTCGCGCCGCGCGACATGTCGATCTCCCGACATGGCTCTGTCTCGCGACGGGGTCGTTTCGCACGCTCGTCCACAACGACGAGCGTGACGCAAATGCTAAGCGACTCCTGCACGAGTCTCCTCCAGAAATTGACTACGAGAGTACGCGGAACGTCTGCACTGAATGACCGCAATGTTGGTTCCACGAGGCGATCGCCTGTTGTCGGCCGACTGGGTACCACAAGAAGTCGCTTGGAGAACAAGTATAGTACGATTTTAGACAAATATACCGGCAAGAGACACGTCGACAATTCGGAACGAAGCGGTCGCGGTTATTCGCGGAAACAAGAGCGAGATCACAGCTATTATCACCGAGACGACAGTCCGTTTGTGCGCGACGACAAGACTCTAGAGCCTTCGATGACTCGTACTGTCATCAAGAGTCCCACCAGCGTGCTTCTCAGCGAGAAAGCTTATCCCTACGTGAGTTCCGCGATAAGCAGAGAATCCAGACGCGAGAAGACGCCCGCCTACAACCGCACAACTCGGCAAACTTTATTGAATTCAGAAGCTTATCGCCGTTACGGCAGACACAAGTCCGGACATGCGGAAACGCGTAATAGGAAAGTGAGGCCGCATCGAAATGGCAAGAGCGAGCAATTGGAAGCTTCGACGTCCCTAAGATTATCCCGACCAGTTAAAATCGAACCATTGACGTTTGTGGATAGTAAAGAAATTATGGTCGATCCGGACAAGACGCCAGTCGCAAACAGCAACATGGAGAACCTCAATGACGTCGCTCAAAATGTTGTGCGGAACGAATGTTACCCGTACGACGCATTAACGGAGGATGTAGATCCAGCGATCTCGGACCGAGTAGCCAAGCGAAAGGAGATCCAAGGTCTAATCTTGAAGTACGCCGCTATGGAAGACACTTATAGTCAATTGGCAGCTGGTGGACAGGCGAACGTACTTCCTAGCACGACGGATCTCATCGCCAGCAAGTACAAGAAAAGCAATCACCATAGCAAGCAGAAAGACGACGTGTCCAAGAGCACAGTAGCTTCGGGTAGCGCGAGTGCGATTAGCGAGGTGGACACGATTCATGACGCGATCGTAAGTTGTCGAGCCATGAGTTGCCCGGATTGCGCGATCTCACGAAAGTGACGTCGTTTTAAGCAGAGCGTGTCCATTGTCTTGTTTTCCTCGTTCTCACCTGCGTGTTTGCGTGTGTGTATGTATTTAATTACAGACGCGCGTATGCAATTCGTGTGAAATCCCTTTCCGCCCTAGCACTCCCTAGATTCACGCTGACTGACGTCTATTTCGCGAGCCCGTTGAAAAGCCTATTAACCGTAGTAATCTTCGCTGCCTCTCCGATAAGCTAAACAATGCACGTCTGCCAATGTTTGTTGTGAGAATACCACGAGGATATCTTGGAATACTCCGACTACCACGCCAATCTACCTTATCGTGATTCCGAATGTAATATTTATCAATCTCCTATTTCCAATTTGAGGATTGAGAGTAACACGTTCCATGAATAACATATGCGATGTAGATATTGATTATATTTATATTAAGATTCTAATTAAATCTGAATTTAAATTGTTTGGGAAAACCATCATCTTACATGATTGCTAAATATTCAAGATTATCTCGGTATACTTGTGAAAAGCAAACTGAATCTTAACACTAAAAGATCGGTATTAAGATCGAAATTGTATTCACATTAAAGATGCAAGTATTTTGTTTCTGATTATCCATTTTTTTATGATCTTAATAACATGTTGAGAGTACGAAAAACTACGAGAGAATACGTGGCTCTGCTTCTTCTCTTTCTGTTTGATTTCACCGTAGAAGTGACTAGTGATCGACGATCCGAAAAATGCGACAGTACAGTCCGCGTGTCGTATTCTTGATAAGGTAGGGTTGAAACCCCGATCAGTATTGCTCCATATTGCGGCAATGAGGATCGTGCCCCATGAGGATCGAGAGATATCTCTATCGATCGTCGTGGAGCGGTGGTTTACGCGAACACGTAAGTACTATGACAAGTCTATCAAGCAATTAACAGTTTAACTAAGCTACTCCTCCGTGTTAGATGAAAGGTAACGTGTTGCAAGCACTTCGAAGAAGCTGTCCGGTTATCCGCGTTTGTTTGTTTGTTTTTCTTTTTTTTTTCGTGTCTATACAGAGTGATTCATTTTAATTATCTTAATAGATAAATATTTAGAAAATATACTGTTTTACCAAAAAATTTGTAATTTTACCAAAAACATTCCAAATAAAAATTGTATGATATAAAATAAAGAGGGAATCATCATACGTCTCCCTCCATACCATACAATTTTTATTTGGAATGTTTTTGGTAAAATTGCAAATTTTTTAAATATATATATATATATTTGCCTGTTAAAATTAAGATGAATCACCCTGCATATTTTTCGTCGAGATTTGGATTTGAGTAAATCAGAATAATTTGTTATTTTGTTCGCAAAATTATCGTCGATCAAATATAGTATCAAATATATATTGTCATTTAAATCATTATCATATACGTTATCGCGATTATACGTGTACATAACGCACATGATTCTCTTTCTGCTTTTCTCTGTCTGTCTACGTTAGAATGTGCATTTGTAGTTGTTTCATGTCGTATCAAGTGCTCTAATCCGTAGAGCCGTGCGCGTCTTGAGACGGCTCCTTCAAGGCATATATACCAGGTCTAACACGAATACATATATATATTATATATAACGAGTATATAAAAAAGCGAGCGAAATAAAAAAAGAACCGAAAACAGATAAATAATTAAAATAAGAAAACGACTGCCGTATGAAAAAATAAAAAAAAGCATAGAATAAAGAAAAAAACGTAAAAAAGTAACGAAAAGAAAAGAATATACATATTATGTGCCGATGGTAAATTCGTAACCGCAACTTTCTGACTTGGCAAACCATTTTGCCCTCTCCCCTTTCTCTCTGATTGTTGGGTTACCATCTCCGTTGTAATGGAATGGAATGGAATGGAAACGGATATGGCACACACGGATTGGTCACAACTATGGTCGACCGGGTGCTCGGATCGGGTGGCGTCTCTCTCTCTCTCTCGGTGATGACGATGTTATCCTACCTTCCTACCCCCACCGACACACTCGTACGTTCGTCCCGTGCTTACACACGTGTCCTCTGCCGCGTGTTACACGGGTCTCCGTCGACTCGCGGTGGTGGTGGCAACGATGGTGGATGGCACGGTGTATGGCGATCGGTTGATGATCGGCGACCGCTCGACCTGGCGTGCATCTGATGGCCACGTGGATACGGCGGATGTGACCTGACGACCCATCGACCGTCCCAACGGCGCCTCAACTCTGGATATGTGGCATCTACGTCCGGCGCGACCTGTTACTGAATCGGACTGACGCGAACACGGAATACCGAACACGGCGGGTCCGCGGCCTGCGATTGGGTCCAACTCTTGGCACGCACCGATATCGATACGCCGGCCCAAATAGAGCCCACGACCGCCCTCCGTCGAGGACGACGAAGACGGCCACCTTGTATACCAATCCGGCGATCTCCTGGCCAATAGATGTTCGTGATCATGTGAATACACTCATTGTAGTAGATTTAAGCAAGCCTCAGGTCGATTAACTGATCGGTTATCTACGGTATCTGCCCATACTTTTTATCTTTTTCTTTCTTTTTCTCTCTTTCTCTTTCTCTTTGTCTCTTGTCTCTTTCTTTCGTTTCTTTTTTTTTCCTCTCTTTTTCACTTCTCCTCGCCTGAATTATAGGTATTATATATGAAATAATATTTACACTACAATACAAGAGTAACAGTACGCGTTAATCACGTTATGTGTCAATGTTCTCGCTGAACGTCGCCGTTCAGCATACACATACGCGTATATATAGAGATATGTTGTATACATTTATATATATATACATATATATATATTATGATACCACTTATTCGTACACATTTGTGCGGTTCTCTGTCTAGATCGAAAATTCTCCCTGTCGATCTTTTCGTCGCGCGCTCGGGATACGCGAAAGAGCAGAAAAAAAGATATAGTTTCTCTCTGTCTGTCTGTTTATATACAATTTATTTCAGAAAGATAAGTAATAGCATATATATAGTACATCTATTCACCACGTGTTTCGACAGCACGTAGGAAATCCGTCGGCTCGACGATGACGACGACGGTGATGATTATCGGGAAGCCGGCGCAAAAGAGATTTTGCTTTTTGATTCCTCGCTGAATCGAGGATCCCTTCAAACGCGAGGGTGATTTGATCATGAGAGAGGCAGAGAGCTTGGAGGAAGGGAGTAGAGACAAATGAGAAAGACCGAAGGAACTTCTTATTTGCGCTATCTTCTCGATATGTCGTCCTCCTCGGGACGGCGAGTTCCTCGCTCTTGATACTCGTGCACACGTGCGAGGACGACTGGCATTTACTTTCGCTGTATCTCTTATATATCATTGAACTCATTGTCTATTCGCTGTATAAAGAATAAAGAATGGAAAACGATAAAAGGATTCTCCCGTGTGATCGACAGTAAATGCCACGTTCCGTGCGCCAGTTCAAATAGAGTTACGCTGCTTTTACCCCGTTTTAGGACCTTTAGGAGAGCAGCAATATTTTCGATCGATACCATTTAAACTATACAATACCGTTCCATGTTTATTCGTTATCCCGTTCACTATGAACCGCGCGTGTACGATAACGCACGATCGGCCGAACGCCCACATGGAAGAGTCTCGCCCGCGTTCCTTTAGGATCTCATTTTTCTTCTTTTTTTTCTCTTTCAAATGCGACAACTCTCTCTCCTCAAGAGAGTGGCCTTTTTTCTTCTTTGTATAAGGGAGCGATAGACAAGCACTCAAAGGCTTTTTTGTCATGAACGAAAGGGTGCTTCGTCCAGTTAATGAACGCAAGCGAGCACTCTCTCCTTCCGTGGGCCGCGAGGCTCATATTTGCTGGGCATTCACCTTCATTTTTACATTACAGATAAAGTACTGGCCACCCTAGGAGAGGGTACTTTTGGAAAAGTTGTCAAGGTTAAGGACTTGCAAATGTAAGTTCCAGTTCACATAAGTACATAGGTAACATAACTTCGCGTTTCGCACTGTCTACTCATATCTTTCTCTTTCTCTCTCTCTCTCTACCTATTTATTTTTATTTATCTCTTTTCGCCTCGGTTCTTCGCGCGTCATCATCAATTCGCGCGCCGAGGAAAATCCTAAATGCGCGCGTTGCGCGACGTACCACAGGCAGAAATAGCCATCCGGCACTGTCACAAAATAACACGCGAGTAGTTGCAATAATAGGATGGCCTTGCACTTTGTTTTACGGGCTGGGCGTTTGCGACGGCCACGAATTAGATCTTTTTAGCGGAATACGAAGTTACGGCAAACGTCCGCGTGAAAATATTCTCCACGTGCAGCTTCGTCCTCATAGGATATGGGATTTGAGCTGGCGGGAGATAATTTTAATATCAGATATCATGATCGATGTTACATTCTAGGGATCATGTGATGGCTCTGAAGATTATTAAAAACGTGGAAAAGTACAGGGAAGCAGCAAAACTGGAAATAAATGCTCTTGAAAAGATTGCTAATAAGGATCCAGAAGGCCAGCAGTTAGTATTTAATTGTTTTATTTATTCTTTAATCTTTAAATATCTTTGCGATGTAAAGCTACTCTGTAAGGATATTTTGTTTTAATTTAATATGTAAGGTTTATGAAACGGCGATAATTCACTATTATTTCATTTCAGTCTATGTGTAAAGATGCTCGATTGGTTCAATTATCACGGACACATGTGTATCGCTTTTGAAATGCTCGGTCTGAGTGTTTTCGACTTCCTGGTAAATATTGAACTTTATGACGAATTGGATGCATTAGTACGCATTGGTATAGAAGCCAAATGTATATTAGTCTATCTACATACAAAAACATAATATAAATGTCTTGATTGATGAAATGCTTAATATAGATTTTATTGAACACACAGTGTAATTGTATTGAACATCTCGCAGTCCAATCCGTTTATGTACAATGCACACGCTTTTACATCAATTTATATATGATAGTCTTTAAGATATAATACTAGTCAAACCAAATTTGCTATTAGACTCTGACGCTATCAGGTCTAAGATATTGATGAAGTTATTTTTACAGAGGGATAACAGTTACCAGCCGTATCCATTGGAACATGTTAGGCACATGGGCTATCAACTTTGTTACGCTGTTAAGTTTTTACATGATAACAAGCTTACGCACACGGATCTTAAACCGGAGAACATCTTATTCGTAGATTCGGAATACGACAGCACATATAACAACAAAAAGGTATGCTATTGTTAATATTTTCTATTATCGATTTACCAAACCTCGATTTGGCATATAGAATAAGCTTCATTCTAAAGTGTTTCAAAAAAAGCTTTTTCTTTTTAAGCGGAGAGACATGAGACGCGTGAAGCGAACCGACATCAAACTTATTGACTTTGGTAGCGCTACTTTCGATCACGAACATCATAGTACAATCGTTAGCACAAGACATTATAGAGCACCCGAAGTGATTTTAGGTGAGGTGCTCCTCTTAAAATATTCTTTTGATCACGGCACGTACCTTTGCATCACTGTCGTTATTATTAATCTTATATTTTTCTGTATGTAGAATTGGGATGGTCTCAACCCTGCGATGTTTGGTCCATTGGTTGCATCTTGTTCGAGTTATACCTGGGCATCACGTTATTCCAAACACATGATAATCGCGAGCACCTGGCGATGATGGAACGTATACTTGGCACGATACCACATCGCATGGCTCGCAAAACTAAGACCAAGTACTTCTACCATGGCAAACTGGATTGGGATGACAAGAGTTCGGCCGGTAGATACGTACGAGATAATTGCAAGCCATTACATGTTAGTATTTTGATTTGACTTCAATTAAATTCCTATATCAAATTATGAATTAAAACAAAGATTCAAATAGCGAGACTAGAGCGAATAAAAATTTAAAATGTAGATTATAATTTGTTTAATTAATGACAAAATAATTTTCGATATATATGTAATTTTTGGTTATTCATAAAATAATATATATTTTTGTGTCTGTACAGCGTTATATGCTGTCTGATGATGAAGAACATCGTCAGCTGTTCGATTTGGTTCAACGAATGTTGGAGTACGAACCCTCGCAACGTATTACTCTGAAGGATGCGTTGACTCATTCGTTCTTCGATGCTTTACCAGCATCCCAGAGATTGCCTGACCCGCGAGCAGCTGGTGATTCTCAACAATCTCACGAACGATCACATTCACTCTCTCGATGAAGCTAGGAAAGGGACCGATCTCCGTGCTGGACAGACACTCCACTTTCAACGACACTACTGCCCTATGTCTTCGTTCTAATATCATTAATTTTTATGAAAACATGTCTATCGTAACTACGAGATCCGATGATGTGACGATGCGAACGTTGATTTTGAAAAATAGTGCGTGTATGTGTGTATAAATACTGATCATTGGAATTCCTCATTTCATCTGCACTCAGCACTGATTTAATTTGAAACCATATAGAGGAACTATATGTAGAGAAAGCAGTAGTGCGGTGGTGCCGTGGAACTTGGACTAATTCGATATATCTAACGAGCGATCAGCTTACTACTCGTTGCCCGATAAGCTCCTGGGTGGTCCGCGTTTGTTTTTATCGCATGTCTACCATGAGACAAGTTTTTGTCTATCATGAGACAAGCGACAAGGTCCCTGTTACTGGCACGCAAAGGCCAGTGTGTCTGCTCAGTGTAGCGTAACAGAGTCCCACAATTGTAAACAATTTTTTAAATGCTCTTCTGTACATTTTTTGTCCCTTAAATTTATTACAATATTACTAGATATAAATGAATTTGGAATAAAGATCACTTTCGGGGTCAACAGTTCATAATCTGTTTTGAATTGATGACTATGAATGTGTTTTGACAGTAAGTATCGGACTAGTGAAAAAATAAAATGGATAATAGTTTTACTCATACACGTCAATGAGTTGACAGAAATTGAGAGAAAGCGAGCGAGAGAGGAAATGTGTGAATAACAATCACCACAATTCATCGTTGTGAATTATATACATCTTGAAATGTAAGAATACATAATTGTCTTAGAAAATATTCTCTCAAACAATTCTTTTATTCATTTCTGATAAGTCCATCATACAACATAACCTAAGTTGAATAAGCATAGCATAAGGCCGCTGGACTAATGAATATCTTATAACTCTTATGTAAATCAATATGTCTTTATGCTGGATGCTTATTGATCTGGTAGCATTGTGCATGTTTATACAGCTTATGTCATTTTGTGTGTAATAGGCTATACATTGAATTCGGGAAAAGAATTTGCAAATTTGTTCGCGATGTACGTGCAGACTTAGCATCGCCTTGTAAATTCTTGGCCTAATTAAGTAATATTTTTTGTCGATTATTGTCTTGTGAAGATTTAAATTAAATTAATTACGTATATTGAATATTGCGAAAAATGATCGAACATGAAGAAGCAATCTTCACTTTTTTGTCACAGACTTTTCATTTGCACAACTGTCATCCGTATAAGTTTTGTTTGATCTTAGTTATACTAAGTCTACGAAATGAACAATATTATAGCTACTGTTCGTCAAACGCGATTGAGAATATCTAGGATGTTCTGCAGAAAACAAAAACGATATTTCTAGTAGCAATAAATACATTTCTTTCAAAGTAGCGTCGATATTTATTTGTTTAACCAGCAAATCAATTCTTACATCGAATTTATATACTTTTTTATTTGCAAAAATTTCTTCATATTAAACACAAATTCATTCTTGCGAATTTTAATAACTAAATATTGATCACGTTTGCACATACTTGTTAGAAATAAGCCCGGTCAACAGACTTTAAAAAAGCGAGGAAGATTCCCAAAGAATTCCCTAAACATGTATATTATTATTCTTTCATAGATCCGAAACAATCATGTATAAAATCAAAGATAAAAATCAAATTAAAGTATTGAGTAATGATAAAGTAAATTGAAAGTATTATATTATTGGCCATGAATAAACTGGAGGAATTGCCGATTTATAGCTTGGATCGTATAATTGTGCCTTGATAAAACTCTCGTAATCTGAAGGTTCTGGATAGACAGTTGCTAGAGCTGCGTATAAAAAAAAATGTATGAATAATTTATATTATGTAGCAGAATATATAAGACGCTTTGTTTGTCTTCTATCTTTTCTAACACATTTGGAGTATTTATACTCACATTTTTCATAAGCATATTTCATGATTGCACATGCTATACACAACGAACATTTCTGTATATCGGCCAATGGTGGGTAAAGATTACCGCTGTCCAAACCGGCTTGCGTTACCAAGTCGGAGAGAGCCGTCGCGGCAATAAGAAAAGTTTCCTCGGGAATGGTGCGCATACCGGCGCATATTACGGCCAGCGCGATTCCAGGGAATATGTAACTATTATTACCTTGACCAGGATAGTAAGTTTTATTGTTATATGTGACTGGTGGAAAAGGCGAGCCGCTTGCGAATAAGCATCTTCCCTGCGCAATTCAAACAATGGTTGATTAAAATTATTCAGGAAACGTCAGCAAAATTTCATATTAAAAATTTATTTTTCAATGAATGTAGAGAATTATTCTCACAAGTTAACTTCTTACCTCTGTAGCAATATATGCTTCTTCCGCGGTGCACTCTGCTTTGCTCGTTGGATTACTTAGAGCGAAAATAATGGGTCTCTCATTGATACGCGCCATTTCCCTCAATATTTCTGTTGTGAAGGCACCCTTGATAGCAGCTGCGCCAATAATAACCGAAGGTTTGGCGGTCTTAACAACATCGAACAGAGTGTCGATTGGCTTATCCTCACGAGCAAAGTGCAATTTATGTTCCGTCAGTCCGCCTTTTGGACGATCTTTCACTATCAATCCTTTCGAGTCTACCATCCAAATTTTGCTCTTAGCTTCTTCCTTAGTTATTCCTTCTTTTAGCATTGTCATCACGCACAATGCCGCGATACCTAATGACGCCTACAAATAATTCATGAAAGTGTATTCTACTCTTCGAATATAATCTATAACGCGACTAAGGGATCTATTCTGTATCTCTTACCGACTATAATATCATTATATTGTCGTTGCGCAGCTTTTTTACTATATACAAAACCTGTGCAATGACAATGTAACAATATTGTTACAGTCGTTAAGAATTACAGAATAGGTCCTTAAAACACACAATTGTGTTTTTGTCGACAGTTAACATATTCTCTAGTAAAAATTTTTCTCTAATAAGAATTTTCAAAGAATTTGTTAGAATTTCTAAATAATTTTATAACTCTTTCTGAGGAAATTTCTCAGATTTTTTAAATATAAATTCGAAGTTCTTCAAAGTTTTTCGTACATATAATATGTATAAAATGAAATATTCTAAGATTATTCTATTTTTTTTAAGATTTTATAAGATTTCATCAGAGAGAGAAATTACAAAACAACATTACAGAAATTTTAGAATATTTCAGAATTTATATGAAGAATTCTAAGAAAAGATATATATTTTAAAAGATATAACTTTCTCAATTTTTCTGAAAAGTATTCCATTTCGTAAAATTCTGAAAAAATTTTTCATCAGGATGAACTGAATATTTTGATAGTAACCTCTCCAGCACCCTGAAACACGATTGTATTCTCTGAGAGCTTTGTCTGCGTAACACGAAGTGATGCCAATAACCCGGCAACAGCGACAGAGGCGGTGCCCTGAATATCATCATTAAAGGTGCAATATTCCTTGTGATATTTTTGAAGCAATCTGAACGCATTAACATTTCCGAAGTCTTCGAATTGAATTAACGTATTCGGACCAAATCGCTTTACAACAGCCTTCATAAACTCGTCCACGAAGTCGTCATACTCTTGTCCAGTGACACGTTTGTGTCTGTGACCGATATAGAGGGGATCATTCAACAAAGACTGCAAAAAGAATATAAGATTCAAATGTATAGATTTAAGATTAAAGAAGAAATTAATGCGAAATATTTATGAAAAAATATATTATTTTTTATGTTTCACATTCATAACGAGGGAATCAATGAAGGCGTTTACCGCAGATGTGATGTATTTTTGCATACCTGGGTATTAGTGCCGACGTCCAAAGTGATAGGCAAACAATGGTGGGGTTTGATACCAGCTAATGCGGTGTATAATGACAATTTACCTACGGGAATGCCCATGCCGTGAGCACCTAGGTCACCCAATCCCAATATTCTCTCACCGTCCGTGACAACGATTGCTCGTACGTCGTGTTCGGGCCAATTTTTCAAAACGTCATAGACATAGCCTTTATCGTGAATGCTTATGAAAAGGCCACGCGGCCTACGGTAAACCAGACCGAATTTCTGACATGCTAAACCCACGGTCGGCGTATATACCAATGGCATTATTTTATCTACATCTTCTGCCAACAAACGGTAGAAGAGTTTCTCGTTTCTATCCTAAGGAATAAGATCCTATGTGAGAATCAACGCATATGAGAAGAGCAGACCTGATCAAGCGGGGACGGGGGAGACTACTAATATAGCGTCTCCGATCAAGCGACAGCTATAACTGTCGTGTTCATGTACCAGTAGGCCTATGAGATATATGTATTTTGAGAGATCATCCGTGTAGTGTTCCAGATTAAGACGACAAAGCTCTAACTGTTCTTCTTGGGTTTTTACGGCTGCCGGTAGAAGACCATGTATACCCAGTATCTGCCTTTCCTCAATACTGAACGCCATACCCTGAAACGTGATAATAACACATTAAATACAGCACTTAAAACGAAATTTTAAAAAATCCACTGAACACCTCTGTCTTTCTTAAAAATTAAAAAAATATAGAAAAGAAAAATGCAATAAATTTATAATCCTATTTTATTTATCAAAATATATTTCAATTCAATTGTCTTCATTATTCTACGAACAACATCGAACGTTGCACGTGTATCGCTATCGTTCCTTTTCTTGCGATATTGGCAAAAAATTAATTGATGAGTCAGAATCAGAGCATCAGACTAGACTCTGACCTTCAGTCAAAAGGAATGATACTGTAACTGTTAACAGTATTAACAGCAGTCATTAGTAAGCATGGGTGAAAGGTGATCAGCTGATCGTCGTCCCACTTCGATTTTTACAAATGCTAATATTGCATAAACGTTACATCTAGATCGTGATTTAAATACATTATGTAGTGTATATGTATATATATATATATATATATATATATATATATATATATATATATAAGAATATACCCTCAAGACACATTTTCTGTAATACACATTCGCTCTCAAAGATAATGATATATAATTGCCTTTGGAGCCACTG
>Ga0157363_1004645_pt1 | contig 12692 bp, 9 predicted proteins | sample AttsexASBM1_FD_111477 | JGI IMG/M metagenome (GOLD analysis project Ga0157363, IMG submission 111477) | Fungus gardens microbial communities from leaf cutter ant in Ribeirão Preto, State of São Paulo, Brazil - Atta sexdens ASBM1 | ecosystem: Host-associated > Fungi > Mycelium > Unclassified ...
CATACACTTATGAATATCATTGTTGGTTTTTCCCAAGAGAATATACATGTCCAAGTATGAATGTATCACCCATGTGGGAAGGCACAACTAGATATTTGTGCACCAGATACAAGGGAATAGTCAGTGAAATGCCAACTGACATTATTAGATTTCTTCAAGGTAATCCAGATATTTTTTGCTTCCAGGATAACATTTCTTTTATTTTATTTGTGCTTCTTCACTTCTCTTTGTCTCTGCCTTCTTCACTTCTCTCTTTTATATTTAAGTAGTTTCATACTACCATGGTCTGTTTATGTACTCTGTGTAATAAATTGTTGATTTTAAAAAAGTACCATCTGCTCCTCATCATTAAACTAGTGGTGTGCTTGTTATAGCCAGTGGCCATTGTAATTATGAATGAATGACATTTGTGGGTCATGAGTGTTTAGGGCCAGGTACAGCCCATCAGTTGGTAGGGAAGTGTCACAGAGAGAGGATTCTTGAATTCTGGCTGGGGTGAGATAGTGGTGGTTGAGATCACTTCACTTGAGCCATGAGGCACATTGCATAAATTCCATATTGTAAGTGGTGATCTTGTTAAATCACCCGACCTTTTGTTAAATCACCCGACCTTATTCAATACTTATATATAGCTGAAACCTGGTAGATACCATCTGATTTTGCAAGTCTGGGAAAGCTGAGCACAGCCACGGTGGTGATCAACTGGTTGAGACAATGTTTGTTTTCGGATTGACTATGCTTGTATCGCAGACTGACTATGACTTTTTCTCGTCGCCGTCCCCACTCTCGCCGACCTCGTCTGCCGTCAGAGTCACCACTCGTCCCCGCGTGCCTTCCCTGCCCAGCAGCCCTACAAACAACCCTCTCAATACCTCCCCGTCCTTTTCCTTGCCCCTTTCCAAGAAACCCAGGCTAGTCCATGATAATGGCGACCAACTTGCTTCTCCCTGTCATTCTGCGTCCAAACAACCACCACTACACAAGAATAAAGTACCGCGAAAACCCAAGTCAGCCGCTACACGCGTCCCGTCGCGCGCTTCCAGTCGCCAGAATCCTTCCCCTGAACCTATATACCGCAGTAATCGATCTAGGTCTACCTCCCTCTTTCTCAGTCTCGATATTGAGACTCAAACTTCACTTTTCAAGCGCCGATGGCGCACCGAACAATGTGGTGATCCAGGCGATAGGTTTCTCGGCTCCGAAGCTATCGTCCGCCGTCTTATCAAGTCTTATAAAACTTGTGTGTAGTATTGATCTGCCCACTGAACATGTTCTGACCGGTTACAGATTTTAAGAATCCGAATGACCCTAACGATATCTCTTTCCAAGCTCACCCCGAGAATTACCCCGTGGCAGAGCTGGAGTATCCCAACACGGGTGCTAAAGAGCGGTCTGTCTCCTCGGATGACGTGTCGATAGCCTTCTCAACCCACGTCACAGGTTTATTCTCCTCGCGCCCAAGGACAAGGACCATTATAACCCGATTATGGATCTTGAAAAGTCCTTGTTGACAATCGTGAAGTGTCAGTCTTCCCTAACTGTGTTGCTGTCCCTACTCAAAAACCGCTCTTTCGCAGATTATTGTACCCCAGAACAGCAAGCCTTGTTTGGACCACTACCACGCGAATCGTTAGTAGACACAGACGAATCTCCCGCGCCTTTACTGTCCCCTTCAACTTCCCCGTCTTTTCGATCCTCTTGTATGTCCTTTTTTGAACCATACACGTCCCATCGACATCTACTCAGACCCAGGTGTGTCAGCAGCATCGGTATTAGCAACCCACGTTCCTCTACTTCGGGCTTTCAAGCGAGCAATCAACCTTCAAGACGGTCCTCTCTTCCTCCGTTCTCTAGATACTATCAATTCGATTCTCAGGAAAATCAAGTACCCTGGCTCTCCACATTCCCATCTTCCTCTCCCAAACCCTTTGATGGAAATGGTGAATACATGGATAGAATCAGGTTTACCTAAGCAAGTTCTCATGCGTATTCTTGACGAAAACTATCAACGCGCAGTTGGTCCTAATGTCAAAACGCTCAAAAAATACGAGGCATTTTCAAGTACTGTCTACGGCGAGCTTATGCCGAGTTTGTCGCATGATATCATCAAGTTGACGAAATTACATGAAGAGTCCTTGTTTATGGATCTAGGGAGTGGCGTGGCGAATGTTGTGGTTCAGGCTGCATTGCAAACGGGTTGTAAGGCTTATGGAATTGAACTGATGCCTCAGCCAGCTCGTGTCGCAAGGGATATGGTTGAGCAGATACAGATCAGAGCGAGAATGTGGGGTGTGAACATTGGCGAGATAGAGCTTGAAGAGGGAGATATGCTGAAGAGTGCACGTGTGGATGAGCTTATGGCTAAAGCAGACGTGGTACTTGTAGATAATAAAGTTTTTGAAGAGAGCTGTAAGTGAGTCTTGGTTCTCTTAACCAACGCTAACATCAATTTGTTTGGCAGTGAACGAAGCGCTCAAACCTAAGTTTTTGGACCTTAAAGAGGGTGCTATCGTTATTTCTCTTGCGCCCTTTGTCTCTTCCCTGCATGGTCGCGTAACAGAACGAAATGTAAGAGCCAGCCAGATACATCCCATGGTTACTGCACGATATTGACATAACTTGGTGACCCTAGGTTGATGATTTCAGCGCTATATTTGAGGTGACAGAATGCCAATATCAATCTGGTGGAGTGTCGTGGGGGAATAATGGTGGTTCCTATTATATTCATCGCGTAGATCGTGAGGGTTACTCGAGGATCAAAGAAAAGTTTGAGCAACGACAGAGCATGACTCGGACGCGGACTAGAAGGCATCAACGTTGATTGAGTGGCGTATGGTATGGCGAAAAATCTTATATAGTAATTACATTTGCACCACCATGCTTTCATATCTGCTTTCATATCAGATACTCGATCGGTGTTTTTAACATCATACTTATTGTTCCACTGAAAAATCTTATTCACTCAGATCAGCTGTTGTATTCACGTACTTATTTCTACCCTTCTACGTATAATAGAATCTACTTGGGCAGGGCTACAAATGCACTATCGAATATCTATCATATTTATTCCTCAGCTTGATGATTTCCCTGCCTGACAAATGTTCTCCTTTCTTTCCGGCGAAGTGTCCTCATGCTTTGGAAGAATCTTTGCATAAAATAAAGCGCACAGTGCATATCAAATCGTGCATATCAAATCACATCATCTGCATATGCCCAGGTGATGATGAACAGTGCACAGTGCACAGCTAAATGTATAGTAATTAAGGAGCAGTGTCTGGTTCTGTCATGGTCAACCCTAGTATCAAGATGTGCAGGTTGTGTTATGGTTTTAATTGGCATAGGGACACCACGTGGTTCGTACACTTAAGATTGTTTTTACCCTCCTCACACAGGGCATGGATCCATGTCAATTTGTACAGAAAAACTGTGCTACGAGAAGGCGTGCAATACCAGCCTAGGTCGCTATTCTGCATCATGACTTCTACGTAATATTGCTGTTCTTCCTACTTTCACCAGCCTCTCCACTCAAGTGATCTGTGTCAATGGTGTGTTGTGCATTAAGCTACGTTTCTCCTGATACCAACGATTGATGACATTTATTAGACTAGTCCACTCCCGAAATACGTGCTGGGCTACGGCATCGACAGAAAAAAACTAAATCAGCTTATCTTAAAGAAAGCTCCTGATATCGATCCATCTTTGGTCAACGATGCAGCCGACAGCGTAATTGCGCGGCTCCTAGACAACGTAGATAACGACTAGCATTGGGTTGTCCTAGGGGAGCTCAATGGCGACAGCTTTATAATAATCTCATTTGGCCAAGAGGCCTTCGGCAATAACTGCGAAGACCTGAAGCAGAAGGATATCCACCCACCAGAGTTCGAATTTCGTTCATTTTGACCATGATATTTGCATGTGATTTATCTTTGACGGTTAGACAATCTCTGAATTCGTCTGCTTCTCGCCGATTCAAATTACATACCTCACCTCCCGTTCACTTGGTGCTGGTGTACTTCAGTTTGCCCTCCGAAACACCGCCTGATTTCCTAGTCTTTGAATTTTTTACATGTATAATCATAGTTTCTCTTGTTTGTGAACAGCATCGGGGGTTGCATGCATGTGTGTGCACGCAAGATAAATATTGCAATTGTGAAATCTAATACTCATGATCTTTGAGCTTTTTTTGGCGGAAATGAGATGTAGAATGAAGATTAGCTGAGGAGCAACATTCAGATTAATATATAAGTGAAAGCCTGAGTGTGATTACAACTTATCCAGGTGCCGGCACACATCCTTTTTTATTGAAATGATTCTACAAACTTGGTATTTGAGATCAGAACCAAGTATAGAGTATGGATTTCGACTGTCAATTTTGGGACAGGAACACTGAACGAGTTGAGCTGTGCACTACAATCTCGTTTTATAAAGCTAAGTGCCCCAAGCACCGTAATTATAGGCCATATATAAATTGCGACCTACTTATAGGCAAGGAAATAATCCGCCAAAGTGAGAATGTTGTTATTAAGTATGTTAGAGTACCCTTCCATTTTATATCCTGTGAATTTGAGGGCGATCAATCACTACGGAATGCTCAAAGCGACCCAGGTAGGAAATGGCATCGAATTGTACAGTAATTTAGATGGAGTTGCTTGTTAGTCGTCGCCGCAACTGAATCTCGACTGATTTCCATGTTATCACATAACCTGGTGTCTTTCTTGTGTCTTTCTTTTGCTTGAGCGATCTCTGAACGTCATTAGAAGATACACAAATCTCATGTTGATCGACCGACTGCGTGAGCCCATAAGTGTTAGGACATTCGTACTGGTATTTTACGGCCGTTACCCCGCGAAATCGGATTGACTCGGAATTGTTTCTAAGGTAAGTTCACTGCGCCATACGCTCAAAGGAGCTTCATTTTAGAAGGCCTGCCATCAAGGAGTCAACTCATTCAAATATCTCGGTTAACATCAGGAATTACCTCACACGAAGACAAACGCCTGCTGTTATCAATCCAGGGGAGAGGGTATAGGCAACAAAGCGAGCAAGGTCGTTGACATAATCGTGCCCCCACTCTGACCGTGCCCCACCTAAGTGAACTGTGAAGAGCATAAGTCCGAAGAGGATATACCCCGACAACCTGAGATTGTCAGATGGTAGCATCCAATGAGGAACTGCAATATATCTACCTATGATACTTCCACATTGTCTTCGCCTTCGTGCCTCCACCAAACAATGCACCATCATACCAGGTGCTCCCGGCACCAACAGATAACTGTGCAATCATCCATATCATACAAGCCAGACCCAGTTTCTATTTCACCCTTGTCTCAGTATCCAGTGTGCCTTCGTATTCGGAAAAACATCGCTACTTACGGCATGCCAGGTTCTATAATGCTCATAACCACCCAAATACTTATTGTACACAATGGCCAGTGTGCCTAAGGCTATGACAGGGAAGCCAGTGGTAAGAAACGCGGTCTGGTGACGGTTGAGACCAGCAGCCTTGGTTCTGGGTTGACTGGTGGGTTGAAGAGTGAGAATACCTGAGCAAATCACACAAGTTAAAACTTGTGAATCGGGATGTATTCTACCTTTACCATAAGAGAAACAAGCAAGCGCAACTGGCTGGAAGAGGAGGTGATATGCAAAATAACGAAATGAAGTGGCCCCGTGAACGAATACTACAGACCAGGTTGTTACGGTCATTGCCTAACAAATGTAACATCATGCTGCAGTCTGATTATATCACATAGGCAAGGTCACTCACCGCAATCCCTGCCTATGGTTATGCTTAGGTTAGTGAACTATTTATCAAATGTTGGAACGAACTTACCCAAACCAGATTACGGGCCAGTGCATCCCCGCTTCGCCCTTCTCTTTGAAGCTTAAAATTATCCACCATTGTGTCCTGAGTCAGATTCAATGTTGATGAACGCAATAGAAGTAATAAAGTAATAACAGGCAGCAGAGACTTTGGGCAAACAGGCGGAAGTCTTGCCTAAATAAGGTCTCAGTGACACGTTGAATCCATCAAACCTCAGGCTATATTTGACATTAAGACTCCTGTAGGCGAGCCCTGCCAACCTTCTCCTCCTGACTGGTACGTCTAGAATAATCATCTGCGCAGAACTTAGTGTTGCCTCAACTTGAGCTGTCAGAGATATTCAGAAAACGAACATATCAAATCAGATAAATTGTCTAAAATTTCCAGATTGTTTCGATACTGCACGTGTAGTGCCATACCAGTCTTTTTTGGTGACTTCAGAGGAGAGGCAAAAGATTGGCCAGTTGATGGGAGTACTGTTTCTGAAGAGCCAACGGCGAATACCAAAGCTGTAAGGGGAAACGAAAAAATGCGCCATCAAGGCCTTGTATCAACACGACGCTTTCAGGCTCGTTATCGGGAGGAAGTAAGCTTGGAAGAGGTGAATGGGGCACATGCCCTGCCTATAGGACGAACGACGGTGATTATCCTCCAATGCTCTAGTAAAGAAATGATTGTCAGCCTAAACATTTTTCAGAGTATCGGCAAGTGGGTACCTTCTTGTGGTGCAAAGACCGAGACCTCGATGAACTGTAGGCATCCAATTCTAAAGAACATCATATTGGCCAGGTAATAGGAACAGTAATTTGAGGATGACCTTGCGATGTTGAGGTGATCTGGGCAGCGACTATCCCACATGTCCATTTGGGAGCCACATGCACATGTTCATTGTTGTGCAAGAGTTCATGAATGACATGATGTTTGGGCTAGTCAGGAACAGATAGATAGGAATGACAGGTGAGGTTCTGGCCCTTTAAAAGTCTTGCAAGGTTATAAATCATCCTACATAGTGAGTGGAGATACCACGCTCGTTGTTGGGCTGCTACGCGAGTCCCCATTGTCGACTTCATCCGAGCCACAGCTAGGCATGGCAGCAAACGAAAGGATAGCTTTGCTTGCAGTTGCAAATCAGGCGCCAAGTCCCGATCCAAGGATCATAGTGGAGGATGATGAGGAGGACGAGGACGAGGACGGCAGGGCGGAGAAGGAGAAGGAGAAGGAAAAAAAAATAGTTGTTAAAGATGCAGGCTGAAGCAACCATAATGACCCAATCACCTTCACCACCTACCACAGCGGCTCCTCCTTCCGATCATCGATGAATTGTTTTGCCTACAATGCCCTCCCCGGGTCCTGTTAGCGCCCAAAACACTCCAGGCACCGCATCACATCTCTGTCCAAAACTTTCTGACATCTGCCTCCCAGCTGACTGCCAATCTCTCTTCCTACCTCATCTGAACATATTAAAAGCCACCCCTGCCCCCGTCGCGCCCTCTCCAAAGCCAACCACCAACCTCAGAGCGGAACCGTATTCCAGACTCTCAGGATGGCATTGGCAGTACATGAGCCTCCAGGTGGTGTATATCCAAGAGGCCGTGGTGTTATTAAAAGGTGTTTTCAGATGCTACATAGCAATGGAAGACATGTAAAGTTTAAATTCAGAAAGTACGCGCTGCTACGTAGGAGTGTTGGTATACTCCTTGTCCACCCACACTTCTGTTATCCATACAAAAAAACCGACACATCATCACCACACATCCCTGTCTCGTGCAGGTCTCTGAATGATAATGCTCAGAACATTCTCAGTCTGAAAATTCAAGAGTGCGCCAGGGATGAGTCCCAGTCGAGTGAATGCAAGGTCAAGGCTCAGGACCGGCCAATCACGCAAGTTGAGGAAAGCTTGAGGAAAGCAAGGTGGGGCAGGAAAGTGGAGACTGAACATTCACACGAGATTCACTACTATTTATCACGGAAAATTAGTGAAGAGAAACGTGATGCAAGGGAGAAAATGACGTACAACTTTTATGCGTCCGAGAACTGCAAAAATTTGATTGTTCATCCTATGTTCAGGGAGGGTTGGGATGAAGACATGCCAGAAGAATCACAGCAGAGGCAGTGAAGATTGCAAGGGAATTCGCTTTGATCATTTCGCTCGTAGTTGCTGCAAGAGAGGGTGAAAGCGAGACGTGGCGAGCGTTCTCAGTCCATGTCACACCATAAATGCACAAGAGTCAAGCATTATCATGGAATTTAACTGAAAAATGAAGAGCTTACAACGAACATAAACAGTGACCAGTACGATGAGGCCACGACTTTGCGATGAGGCATCTCCCGAATCATGTGCTGCGAAGTGCTGGGTGAAGTGGTTCTGAACCACTTCACCGCAGATAATCGTTTGATCAATAAGTTAGCACACTACCAATGGCCATGCTCCCAGTGAGTATATTTTATATCACAATTTGTTCAGCCAATATGACATATCCAACAGATCGAAGCTATCCAGCATCTCTATGATATTTCAGAGATGTCGGTTCACAGCGCTGATAAAAGTGTGGGATACGGCCTTCTAGATGAATTGTTTGAGGAACACAAACGCCTTCACCGAAGGGGAGACTTCCTCATATTTCCTCAACTACGACTACGTTGGAACCCTAGCAATCCTCGAGATTTCCGAAGTAACCTACCTGATCTCGGTTTTGGTCGTCTGATTCCACCCAATGATCGCCTATACATACAAGGAGGTGCCGAACATAAGAGACCTGTTTTGCCTCTTATGTCTGGCCTCCCTCTCCCTATGACTGTTCTCCACAACTTCGACGTCCGTAACGCGTTTGCCGTGACTGCGAAACAGGCGTTTGACCAGGTGAAGGCCGCTATCAAAAACGGTGCTGTTCCTCAGGATGAGGTGATATCATGGGTTATCTCCATTGGTCCTTACTTTATTGTGAAGAACTTTGGTCCGTCTAATCAGGCAGAACTTGACACTCGAGGACATCGACCAAATCCCAGTGGAGATGCTGGAGTTACAGAAGCTATTGAAGAGACCTTGGAACAGAACAGAATCCAAATCCTGGAGCCCATTTATCTCATTGGTACCCCTGCTGCAGCCACTGCAGTGGAGGAGTTTCTACAAAACGGGAGCCGGTTGTATATCTCAAATAGTGTGATCGGTGAGCACCTCTGTGACGAATACTATTATCCTTACTATGATGCCTTGAATACGTGTAAAACTCACGCGTCATTTGTTTTTCAATTACATTATTGTGCAGGACCGTTCAGCCATATTCCGGGTACTGTATTATTCAAAAAATTTCGGTACACCCTTGTGACTGTAACCACATGAGATGAAATAGTGGTAGAAGACATTTGTTTCTTGATTGCTTGTTGGCTTTGAGTTGGAGTTTTACTCCCTCTTTTATCTCGAAAGCTTTGTCCAGTAATTTTGAGTGGCTTCTTTTGCATGAGGTAACCCTGTTTCAGAAATCTATGGGTTATGCTTGTTTTCATACCCCTTCTAATATACTAAGAATTGTGTGCGTCTGCCTTGTTTTCAGTGTCCTCATATTTTTCTTCCTCATTAATAATATTATGTAGTGCTTGTTCTATGTTTGTTCTAGATAGCGAGCCAGGAGAGCAGCTTGCATCTGCTCAGACCAGGTATGATAATTCTGTCTCTTTGACTTTAGGAAAGACCAGACATTATTGACTGTGTCGTGTTCGGTGCCCATAACCTAACGTGAATAGATTACAATAGTCAATGTACAAGTGATAGACAGAACAATGATAATGAACTCATCTCAGTTAGGCCTGAAGTCCAACACAAAAAGTTTTATATTAGATACAGTCTAGTGTATTAAGTCTGCACCATATCTCTGTATCATATCAATAGGTCTTCATTAAATACATTGTATATCATCTATCCTTTTGGTAACTCTAGTTGGAATACTCATATCCTTTGTGATCTTGAATAGTTCATAGTGCTCTTGGTCCAACTTCTTTGAGTATTGCTTTGATTGGATAATTTTTTGCTTCTAACCACACATTATTCAAGTTTTTTCCCATCATATTGCTTTTTCATCAATTACTTTGATTTCTTCATAGACAACCTTGCCATTTTCCAGCTTCTTTGCAGCTCCTCAAGAATGTCTCTAGTTTTGGTGATTCTGTTCTTATTGTTAGATTGCTTTTCTATGGATATCATCCAAAATTAAGTTTTCGAGTGGCATATATCCCATGGCCAAGTGTCTTTTGTTATTATACTGGAATCCTGCTGTTGATAACCATTCTGACCAATTGTCTTGTTGGTAATTAAAATAATGCCATAGAAATGTTTTGACTTCTTGGTTGATTCTTTCTGCTTGACTATCTGTTTTATAGTACTATGCCATTAACAATGCTTTTTATCTCTGATGCCTTGTATAAGTCTTTCATGAATCATAAGGTAAATTGAAGTCCCCTATCACCAAGAATTTTTCTTAGAACTCTGTATATTTTCTAGATATTATTTTAGTAAATTTTGGTTATTTCCTCTAATAACACTGCTATTATTGTAGCCTTGAGTCTAATTATTTTTACAAATTGATCCACTATAATCACAATTACATTTGATCTTAGAAATAGTCCTATATTGTTGATACTGATCTTTTACTGTAGTTTTTGAAAGCATTTCTAGTAGATGAAGCTCTTTGTTAGATGTGGTTTATATCTTGGCAACTTGTTAGATGTAGTTCACACTCATTATCTGAGATTCAGAAGAACATCCCAGAAGTCCAAAATAGTAAGTTACATTATCTGAGAATGCAGAAGATGAATTAGAACAATCTTTAGCTTCAGCTTATGTACTGCACCTCTATAAGTTGTATAGATTATATATTTCAGATCAGGAACTTGAGGACTTAGAGGATGGAAACCCACTGGAAGGTGGCAAGGTATGTTATTGCTAACACTGGAAGAGAGATTCCAGTTTTAGTTGATTTTCAGAATGACTACTACAGTATAGACTACCAAATTATATACTAGTTAGTATACCTAGGATAGCTATCTAGAATGTAACTGCTAAGCAAGTTACCCTGATTACTAGTAATCCTTGGATATTAGGGGATAGAGATTCATGAAGTTAACTTGGACCAGCAAGGATATCTGAGATGGAATGGACAGGTGTAATCTGTACCAAAAGAGGTTGGAAAGTGTAGATGAAAGATAGAAGGTTATTCATAGGTTAGGACAGATATGGTTGGAATACAGGATATGACAAGGTTGCAGATCAAGTTCAAATGCTTATCTGTGAACTTGCAACCAAACCACAGATAACAACCTTAACCTTAACTTATGTATTGTGCCACTGTTTATTATATAGTTATAATTTCAGAGGAAAAGTAGGAATGTTAAAAGAACTTGGAAAGAGAAGTAAAACATTGTCTTAGTTGGTTTAGTCAATTTCCAGACTGAAGAACTATAGAGTATCTACTTGGTCTTAAATCTTAAGTTCTATAGTCAGAACTGTGGTAAGGAGATATTATAGAGACAGTTTCTGGGAAATAGAATGACTTGAAATCTAGATAACAAGTTACTGAGAGATAGAACATAAAATATCAATCTATAAGTTACTTGGAAGTTGGTCTATAATAAATTATAACTATTATAACATGCAAAGAAATAGCATATAAGCTGAAGCTAAATCATCCTACATCTATATATATACATAAATCATACTCTGATAAAGACTTCTAGAATGTGGATAAAGTATTTTACTTATTTATAATATATAAAATTTATTAGGATAACTAGAATAAAATATAATGTTTGTATTTTAAGCTCCAGAAGAAACCTAAGTCAGGGGGAGAGATGGCATAGTGGAAGAGCCCCCCGTCCATGTATATTATGCCTACCTTAAACCTACTTGAGGTTATGGGTTCAATTCCTTAGTAGTCCTTTGTGTTGGATAACTGCATAAAAAGGTTAGGGTATTGATACTCTATACATAATTTCTCCTGTAGGCATGGACTGCCATTGCGCCCTGTGTAATAAATTGTTGACTTCAAAAAAAAAACCTAAGTCTATTTTTTAAACAATATACTAAGTAAAAACTTACTTTTAAGAGAAACTGCAAAGAACAGAATAAGGTCTTCTAAAGATAACAACTATCCTAAATATATTTTAATCTAGTGAAACAGTACTGACTAAGCAAAATGTGATAGTGTCTAAATAATAAGATACTTTGATAGAAATATCTTAAATATTGTTTATAAATAACAGATACTTATTTGATAGTGACTAGGAATATAAGATGATAATTACCAAAATACTAGCAGTAATTAGAATTAGAGTACAAGAGTAGTAGAGCTGGTGTAATGAACTATATGAAATTAACAACAGATAATAGAATTTGCAATATGACAGGAATAAAAAAATCTACAGATTTAGTAATAGATATTAGAGTTTGTGATTCTCTTACAAAATGTGGATAACAAATAATCTTTGGCTTCAGTTTATGTGTTGTGTCTTTACTTATCATACTAGTCACATATTTCAGAGAGTATACTTAGAGAGATTAAAAGAAGTAATTTACCCAAGAGTAAGATATGTTACTACTAACACTAGAAAAGTATGTTGGCTTTAGTCAAATTTCAGACTGAGGATTACAATGTAACTTTTCCTAAGATTGTTATGAACTAAAGCTCAAGGGTTTAAGCAATAGAACAACTCTTGTATTGAGTAACACAAGAGAACTCGATAGAGTTCATAGTATAAAGTAGTCTACCTTATATACTACTACTCATGGTCTGTGCTCACTACTGTGCACCCTACCCTAATGACCATGTGTATGACATGAGGCCAACATGTGTTGTCCATGCTGTATGACATTACTTTA
>Ga0157363_1004647_pt1 | contig 12691 bp, 13 predicted proteins | sample AttsexASBM1_FD_111477 | JGI IMG/M metagenome (GOLD analysis project Ga0157363, IMG submission 111477) | Fungus gardens microbial communities from leaf cutter ant in Ribeirão Preto, State of São Paulo, Brazil - Atta sexdens ASBM1 | ecosystem: Host-associated > Fungi > Mycelium > Unclassified ...
ATATCCTCAGACAAGTTTTGACGGCTTATCTCGCGCCTGGTCTATGGTGGAAAGTTCGTTCCACTCACCGTCTCGACTAGATAGTTCGTATTTGAGTCCTGAACCTATCGGACGTATTGGACAGCACCACAAGAGAGTGTTGTTGCCAAGGACAGATTCTATATTACGTCGTCGACCAAGATCCTAGATGAGAATGAGAACAAGACTTGCAGACCGACCAATGGTGGAGGCACCCACATAGGGAAATTTGACCTGAAGGCCGAGTCAATGAAAAACGGTTTGAGGGCAAGTCTCATCGACAAACCTCACTTATTTTCCCCTTCCTGACCATTGTAGCCGCTTTGTCTTTCTCCCACCTCTCTATCGTCGTGGTATTCCCTAACAGCGCGTTGAAATGGTAGATGCTACACATCCTTGAACGTTCGGCACATATATCCTGATAAATAAACGCAAACCTAAATCCACCGACAGCAAGAAGGACAGGTAGGCAGGCAACATAATTGAGTATGATCAAGATAAACTCCGTGTTTGATGGCACAACCTAGATTGAAATATGAAGTCACCTGTTTTGACTCATATCATGTTCACTGACCCAGTACGGTCCATTGATGGCCTCCATTACCCTTCTAGTAATCATTGCAATGTGGTAGAAACAGGATATATCCACGAAGAACAGAAAGCGTATGAAATAGCCATGGTTGAAATGCCCAACGCAGTTATTAATCCAAGGGCAATGATGGTCTTGGTCACGGTGTTAGTACCGGCATTCAATTCAGGGTGGAATATATCAATATTACCCATACGGAGGATGCACCCGCAGAGGATATCAGGATAGATGCGTTTGTAAAGTGTACATATACCTACCTATTGCACTGTCTGCAGTGATGCGAACGAGGGGGCTTATACTTCTGGCACATGCGGCAGTAACGGGGAGTTCCTGTAAGTTTCTTAACTTCATATCCATCTAAATGCGTGTCTGGCCTCTGCGAACGATGTCAGGAGTAGATTTGCCGCAAGAAGGCGCAGTATGCACCCAGGTATCTGGTATAGTGCCAGGGTCTTTATTTACACATAAGCAGTAGTTCCAGAGTAAGATCCCTACAAAGGAACTTTGGACCATCGGAGATGAGGAAGCAATGCAAAGAAACAGATATACTCCTCACTTGAAAGGAACAAGGAGAGCCAGGAGCTCAACAGACACTTCACGGCCATACCAAGGCCAGATGACAAATATTTGGGACGAGTATGCAATGAAACAGATGAGGCAGAGGACAAAATTGACGAAAAGAAGACCGGCGATACGTCCCATGGTGGAAAGAAAGCCCCAAAAAGGCAATCGGCGGCCACTTTGCCTATGTTGAGTCTACACATGCATTCTCTAGTAGCGCGTCTGGCGCGGACAGCGGCCTCCACAGTCCGCTCTTCATCTTCAGTGGCCCAAAAAGATGGTACCTCCATCCACACCTTTGAACTTTCAACCCACTGATGTGTATACAGCCTGGTATGACTCTGGCCTCGAAATCCGTCGCGCCGCACGTTTAGCTAAAGAAGCCAGACGGGCTCAAGAAGAGGCCATATTACAGACCCAGAGAACAGCCGATGATCTTGTCTCTAGTTCTTCAAAGCTAGACAATGGACAACCTCGGCAAGGAAACCAAATTAGGTCATCTCGCAGCGCGAGCCAAACGCAGCGCTCGCGACAGACAGCCTCCCAGCCAAGAGTTGCAGAAGCTATTATGGCCTTCAGTCGACGCAATTCTTCCAAACATCAAGAGCAGTCTATAGCACCAACATCTCCAGAAAAAGATGTAACACTTGATATACCAGCACTTCCAAACGTTACTACTCCAGAGCCCTTTTGCACCAATATCAAGACTGTTCTCAACAGCGTTCCTGGTCTCACCCCAGCCGCTTCGCTCGAACCCGTCTATGAAGGTGATTACTCGCAGTGGCAGCTGGACCCCCAGAGCTACTTGAAAGGGGCTCGAGGTCCCCGGTCTACCTATGCTGAAATCATTCTCAATCACAACCCCACAATCTCCTCGGAATCTCAGAAGGTACTCATTACAACCATCAGGAGAGCGACCAAGGAGATTTGAGGCGACTCCTCATTCGATATGGGGTCTCTGTGATTTCAAGTCTGTAGTTTCGAGCGTGCATTTATTAGATATAGGATGTCACCCATTTTGCTCTGCGCTCGTTAGTGGTGGCAGATATGAGTGGCGTCGTAGCGAACGCAGCACTATTGAATATAGAAGACTCTCTAGGAAACAGAAAGACAAAAGGACAATCTGGAGTGTATCTATTTAGCAATACACAGGTTCAGATAAAGCCAGGTTAGCCAATCGACCTTGAATTCAGAAACTTGGTCCGGGCAAACTTGCCCCAAATCCCAGTGCCCGGCGTGTACAAGGACCTGGTTGCAAAAATGAACTCTGTACCGAAAACAACTTCTAATATCCGTTGCTCTAGGAAATCCCTAGACATTGGTCACTTGTAGGCTGGCTCCGATACCCTCATTGTATTCTGAAAACATTATATATCATTTCAATTGTTGTCTCTGTAGCTCCTCCTGAGGCAAGTACTCATCCGGCAACCAAAAATCGTATGGGTCAGCAATCTGGTCTGGTACCTTCACCCCAAATGCTATTTGATGTCTCTGAGTCTGTCTCTGACCCCCTCTGATAGCAGCAACGAGTAAGGGAGTGGTCGTCCACCGTAGCTCGCCTGTATCTGATTGGTACTCTGCAATTGTAATACCTCGTCTTGCGGAACTTCGCCGAGATCCTGAAGCTGCGATGAACGAGTAAGACGGAGGGAACAAAGCAGTTCCATCCCACGTTTCCGATGATTGTTCAGGCAGTGGTGAGTGTAATTGACGTTCACCAGATGCGGATGGAATGACGGCCATTGACTCCTGATTAGGCCTTGCTGTTTGCAATGACGGGTATGAAAGTACTGGTAATTTTTCGGAAGGATGGTTACAGTGGCTTGTCTTTGCACGTTTGGTAGAAGGGCCCATGGAAATACTTTGCGCTACCTCTGCGAGTTCTAGCAGCCCCGACTTTTGTTCAGGGCGTTTTGGAGGGCGACCTCGACGTCGTCGGGGTGCAGTTTTTTCGGATTGAAGAGGAAAGGCATCGGACAAAGTGGCAATTGGTGGAGGCAAGGGGAAGTGAGGCGGGGTTGGAGGCTCAGGCAAGTGTTCTACGTCAACATACATGAATGAACTCTCGTGCTCATCAACTCCTGGTAGCGGGACCGGTTGAGATGGCTCAGAAGAGTCCTCGAAAGCCTCTTGTTCGACTGGGATGGGATTGAGTTCAGGCGCGATTAATGGCTGCACATCAAGCAAAGGTGAGTGCTTCTGTGGAGGTGCTGATGACTGAATTTGAGCCATGGTTTTATCTGGGGCGGAGATGAGCTGCTCATGACTGAGAAATGGTAAGTTGACTTCTTCTTCTGATTCAGGTCCTAGTTGTTCCTCTTGCTCAGGAAGCCCTTCTATGCCAATATAGGGCAACGCAGTTCGCTCAGGGCTTGAATCGGTAGAAGCCTCAGGGGGGATCACAGGTTCCTTTGTGAGATGGGGAGATATAACAGGGGGTGGAGAGCACGAGAGTACTATACATGACTGCCGTCGCTCTGGCTTCTGCATTAGGGATAAGCTGGTCACACCAGAGCGTTCCGAAGCGCGCGAGACCGATGCCGAGGCAGGAGACTCGGCTTTCGAATCCTTTTCAGCTGATTTGGCTTTGATCAAGTCTTGACGTAGATTACGACTGTCAGCATAAATGACTTCTTCCTCCTTCCCCGACATCTCTGCTTCGGAAGAAGAGTGCCGGAAAATGGGTGTAGTAGGCGTAATGATATTGTCTTCACGCATCGCGGGCCGTGACTGAGATTTACGTACTCTATCAGGTGGTAGCAACACCCGAAAACGGGCCTCGAGGGCGAGTGCAATATCCAACATCTCCTTCCGCCGTCGTTCACCCTCGTTATGTGCAGTAGCTCCATTCACGTCTGCGATACCAGCATCAACATCATCCTCTTGAACACTAGGAACAGGGGAAAAGTCAGATGCTGGCAAGGCAAGGAAGGCAGAGGAATCCATGATGCGTAGTTGTTCTACCCGCTCCTTAAGTTTGTATTGTTCATGCTTGAGTTTTTCTTTTTCCCGGAATCGTTGTCGCTTTTCAAACGTCTCATATTTTCTATGGCGACGTTCGTAGGCAGCATCTGAAGTATCGACTTGTATCTGCATCAGACGCGTTATGAGCCTCGAGAAATCGTCAGTATGTCAGACATTTACATCTTCTGCGTCGCGGGGTCTAAACCTCCCGACATCTGGCACCCCCTCTTTGTACGATGGTGTTTGGATGATGAGCCTTCTTCTGAATCCTTCGAGTACGTCCGGTCGGTCGAAATACCGCTCATTTGAGGTGATGGAAACCCTCAGGTCAGTGTTTGATGCGGAAAAATGCTTTGAGTCAGTGGTTAGCAGGAGAGGCGTAGTCGAGGGAAGCATAGTCTCTATTTCGACTAGAATCCAGAGTGAGTGACGATAAAAAGAATAGGGTAAGGAGCGTACACCTGCGCTTCTTCTGATGTTCGAGAATAAGGAGGTCAATCTCACAACTCCCAACGCCAGGGCCGCCGCGTCGCAAACGAGAGGGAAGTACACGTTTCTGTCGGTCATTTGAAGCCGACGCGTTCGAGCTTGATGGGTCCATTCAAGTAGCTGCACTTGGAAGGTAACAAAATAATTGATGGATTTATAACGCGGTCTGTGAAGGTGAAACAACCGCGAAAACAGGAACCGGCGCGACTAGGAAGTGGTTTGTGTGAGCTAGAAGACGCAGTGAAAGGAGACGAGGAACAGAGGAAGTTTATCTTTGTGAATGCAAGCAGACGCTTCACGGGTAAGTCAGCAGGCCAATCAGATTGCAGAATATAGATTATAAGCGTGCTACGGCTACAATCCATCTAGTCCCTGTAGTTTTCAGGATCAGCGCTAGATCAGATCAACTCAAACAAGCGCTTTGGGGCTCTACTTCGTGGACCTCCATTAGCCCTCGTATCTTCATGTACGCTGCTCGTTATATATATATCTGCCACTACCGTTCTCGTCAAAGAAATATTCACTTTTCCTGTTGGCAATCTCGTTGTATATACCAGTGCCATTTCCTCTAGTCCCTGCAAGTGAAACGCAACGCCGGATGATATCCTTTAGGCTTGGACTCTTGCTTGCTTCATTCGTGTGCATCAAAAACTTTCATTTTTTCATTTTGGCAGCCGTACATACTTCTATCGAACGCCTATCTCTTTCCTGGAAGAGCTCAGACCCCGACAATTTGCAGAGTGTAATCCTGGCTATGTGAACTCCCTGTAAAGACTTCGAATACGGTCGCGCCACTCGGGATTCCATCGCTCGTGAAGCTTGTGGAACCTCCAGAAGCCAAGAACAAAGAACCGTCAGAAGAAATCTGGCAAGTGCCGTTGTCAGCGAATTCTGCTCAATATTTTCTAAGATACGCACCGCAGAAAATCGGGTCAACGATACGCCACTACCACAACTGAATTTCCCTCCACTTACGCCACAGTCACCTTTCGACGACGTCATCGTGAAGCTAGAAGCCGATCCTGACAACGTAAATGTTGCCAGGGTCTGTGTAGACCATGTTCCAAGAGACAAAAGACCGCCTAGTTTAGTCCCCGAGCGGATTGCATTGATTGTTGCTCTTGCTGGTAACGATCCTGAAGTCTGAAGGGCCACGATCAGGACTCATTTTCCGGATTCCAATTATACAAATCAAACTGACACCTGTAGGAGAGGGCTGGTTTCTTTCTTGTTACTATGAATGGCGAGTAGTTTTCTTATGTGAACTCACTGAGGTTGTCTAATGGATTCAGATAAATGAGTGAGATATAATATTTCCTTGATAGACACCCTAAACTTACTGTCGGCGTACTAGAACCAGACTTAGGTGGGTATCTGATCCCTGACGACGGGCACGAACCAGACTCCGGGGCGTCTGTAGAGGTTTTCAGTGTCAGTATCACTTGAGAGCCACTTAAACTTACCGATGGGCACGAATACACCATCAACAATTGATCCCTTCAAGTTAAAGTACCATGATATAGCGTTGAGCGTACTTCCGTTGCAATCCAAAGCAGGGGTGACACCGGAGGCACTTCTCAAGGCAGAAGTGAGCGTCGAGAGGGTGAATGTCTTTGATGTGCTCGGAATGATGCCTGCATTGGCCAACCAAACATAAGTTGGTAGCGTCTGGGAATTCTGTGAGTAACCTCATCCATCTATAAGGAAAATATGCTGACCTGAAATAGCTTGACAACAGTTTCGAAAAACGCTACGGCCTGCAAGGTTTCGGTAATCGAATTGCCAGAACCAGGCGCACTCGTACCTCAGCGCCCCTTGGACTTCCACTTGGTAGGCAACTAGGTTCCAATGTGCTCATGCACGTCCCGTGCGTCGACCACTCGTGCTTTGCTTGTAATTAACACTGGCTTCAAGCTATTGATTGATAGACACCGACCTCCCAGAACTGTTCATTCTGGCCATTGATGTCAACCCAGTGCTGTAGAAGGTTAGTATTCCTGCTGTACATCTTCAAGCCACCATGACTCACAGTTTGCATGAATGACAGAGTGGAGCCCGCTCCCTGTGCGGTTAGCAACTGGTATCGACCACCGAATTAGTCATTACATGACATCTGGCTGTTCAGTAGTACGTACAGAGGCAATGTTAGTGTATGCACGCGAGGGATCACAATTCTCCTGGAATGTTCCATCGCAACTGGAAATCAAATTGTCGTGAGATCGCACAATCACAGTCTTATGCTCTGGCTCACTTGTCCGGCCAGAGCCCTATGTTGTTCAGATTAAAAACAGAAACATTGCTATTGAGTTGGTACTCACCGTGGATCGTCCAGCTATCAGAAGGTCCGGTTGATGGGTTTGTGTCCCAAAACTGCATGCACACTTCCTCAGACTACCACTCGAGAGGCTTGCTCAGATTACAGACCTGCGTTTGCAGCAAGAGCCCCTATTGTGCGGCATCAGCCTCTTAAACAAAAAATATATATCTCGAGCACGTACTCCTGGACTCTCAGTACAGCAGGTATTGATAGAACCAGAGGTATGGCAGGACGTTGCTCCACTCGTCGAACACCCTGAGGAAATGCTCGTGCCCCTCTTGAAAAAACCTGTGTATTCAGTGGGTGACTGTAGAGCTGACGCTGCGGTGAGAGAAAACCAAGTGCTCAGTACGACGATGCAAATAGCCAGCATATTGTGGTATCCTTCAGCTCACGTTGGGGGAATGAGCACAAGCCGGTTAAATATAATGAGAAGTGCAGCGCGATCTACCGTTCCAGATGTAGCATCCACAGGAATAGAGCATAATCGAGAATCACGCTGCCAAAGATGATGCAATGCGCACAACTACCCCAAATAGCGGTTCTTTCTGGGATGCCGACATCAGGTGCTCATCCGTGTCCACTGGTTCAGTCCACTTCACAAGCACCTGTACATCTAGTTGTTTGCCAGAACCACGATGGATCCGTTTACACATGGGGTCTCTAGAGAGCGTATGTTAAATTCACATGTTGCACGATGTGGGAAGTAGATGATTCCTGAAAAGTACAAATTGATCAGATGCAGATGGTCTCTGATATTTCTATATCTGTCTGACCAATCACACAGACGACATTGTTTAGCCATAGCTAAAAAGATTTACTTCCCGAAGCAACCTGGTGAACGTAGGCTTATAGTCTTTGCGATTCGTGATTCTTGAATTTACCAGCAGAGAATGAGATGAAGACGGACACCGGAAATTCAATTTAGATGGCCACGCTTGTATTATTTCAGTGTGCATGAACATGAAAAGCCTTATTGGAGGACTTATTGAAGACACAGTCGGGACGGTAGTGATCTAGCTACCGAAGCAACATCATTTCTGCGAAGTCCTCTTGATCTCTAGAACCGAAGTACGCCGGATCCATACAGGAGACTAACTCTGATTGCGATCATACCTGTGTTACTACTGTTAGATTTAGATGCGTACAGTCTAAAGCAATGCATATCCCAACAACGAGGCAGGCATTATAGGCAAAGCTGCACTTTGCGGCTCTTGAACTGAACGTTGAAGTATGTAACAACTTGGGATGACAAGTTTCATTATGAGCCACCGACATACTCAATTCTTTTCTTCACAAAGGAGGTCCTTCGAGTACATTTAAGACGATGTGAGACAATTCTACTCGGAACGCGCAGAGAGCAACCCAACATCAACCTGAGGGAAATCAGCACGGACAGCAATGAAGTCGCAATTTTACAAGTTATGAAACGACTTGTCAATACTTTTAAAGAAGGATGACTGCCTCGTATTCAGGGTTCAGCCTTAAACTCGGGTTCCGAAGATTCTAAGGTAGGAGTTGGCCACTGTTCCATTAGACCTTGAGGGATCGATAATGCCGTCTGCAAATGTGCACCGGAAGGCAGCTGAAACCCAAATGTGGAGGCAAAACGGGGGTTGATGTGAGGTTGCACGAACGTGGGAGGGGTTACAGATGACATCTGTTGGTTGGGAAACATGTAAAATTGACGATCGTGTAAATGTCCTAATGAGGGATCATCCAGGCCCCAGGAGGGATTCATGGTTGGAGAAAGGTGAAACTCGCGACCGCTCTGTGCCGGCATAAAGGAGGCTGGAAGAGATTCCTGGGGTAACCGGGGGTTATAGGCTTCGGAATTTGAATTAGGAGCACTAGCCAGATAGTGTTGGCGACGTTCTCTAAAGGATGCTCGGGAGTGATTATGAAGATAATTTCCTCTCCCTCGGCTTCTTCCACGACCGCGGCCCTCACTTGGATGGTACAAGTTCTGTCCTTTTACTACATTGCGTCGTCCAGAACTTTCACCAGTTCGTGCACTGTAATCTGTTGGCGAAAGACTGTAAGGGTCAGAATGCAGGTCGTCATAAGGCTTGGGTGTCGGCCGAGACGGACCAGCACCATAATCAAGGTCATAGGGACCGTGTTCGTCGAAAGCACTCTTATTCAACACGGATTCTGTCATCATATCCTGGTCGTGCATCTGCGACGGTGTAGGTGTCGAATGCCTCGAAGAGAATACGGAGTTAGATCGTTCTCTTCCTCGCCTGTTTTGATCAATAAATGGGGGTTAGTAAGAAACGCAGGCATACCTGTGCTTGAGGCGACTACGATGCGCAGTCTCTGCTTCGTCATCAGAAAATTCTATTTCATCCTCTCCAGGTTCTTCATCGTGCACATTACTGGCATCACTACCTTTGGACCGTTTAAGCAGGTGAACAAAGATGAAATGGCTCCGTCTCGGTAGGTGGAATACATCGCGCCCAACCTGGATTTTTTCTGGGTCAAGCGGGTATTGCTGGTTGAATTTGATTTGGTACAATGGCTGAGAAGTAGGCCCAAAAGTTTCGTATATCTGGCTAATAATGCATCAACGACTAGAATGGAACCAGGGACTGAGAAACGCACATAACCCATAACTTTTCGATCCCCGAAGACAAGCAATGTCTCAGAGTCAAGCGCTCTTTCAGAGCCCCGGTTTGCAAAATCTGACGGCAAACCTTTGACAATTGCAATGTCCCCAATGACAGATAAAACCTCCCCGACTTTCTCGAGCACTTCGTCCATTCCAATTTCTTCCAGGTCAGGGATGGTTATAGGTACATCAACTACTTCATTTTTCGTCTGAAAGTACGTTGTGGCTCCGGAAATAGTTTCTCCATCTTCATCATCATCATGAGTGGGCATTGTATCCTGAGACGCTGTAATTTGTGATTCCACCTCTGGCTCAGAGTCAGAGTCAGAGGAGTCAGGCTCAGAATCCGAGCTTGGCTCGGCAGAGAGGCTTTACAAGAGAGAGAGAGACGTGTCAAATAAGAACGCAATTGGAATTTCGACATACATGAGTTTCGCAGCCTCCTCGTCTTGCAAAACAGTCAAATCCTTCTCAATTTCTTCCTCACTCTCACCACCAGAACTTGCAATATCATCATTGTCATTTTGAGTCAATGTTGATGTTTCATGTTGAGAATCCTTATTGTCTACGAACTCGCAAATAAGAAGGAGATCTTGCGGTAGTTGCTGAGGTGCTTTGAAGATGGCCATCGCGTAAAGAAGTGAGGATAATTTGCGCTGTTTGATTGCCGGATCACCGGATCAATAAGAAAATAGAGGTGCTTCACGAAACCACATCGTCGCATTTTCACAAACATGCTTCGGTCTTTTAGGCTTCTACCGCGCTGCTATTCGACACAACTGCCCGTAAGACCTTCTATAAAGTCTATTGCAGAGTTGAGGAAGCGTGCTGAGGTTTCCTTGTCAAAAGCACGTGAAGCCCTCTCTGCAACTAACAATGACCTCGATGCCGCGCTCAAGTGGCTAGAGGAAGACCTTGTCACCACTGGTGCCATAAAGGCCGCGAAAGTTCAGGGTAGAAGCACCACACAGGGCCTTGTCAGTGTCTCTGTGCTCTCAAGTGGAGTTGGCGTAAAGACTGGGTCGGGCTATGGAGGGATCCGGGCTGCAATGGTTGAGCTCAACTGTGAAACCGATTTTGTAGGACGTAATGAGCTTTTTGGGCGTCTAGCAGCAGACATTGCGCACACCGCAGCATTCAATGCCGATTCGGCCGGCTTTGAAGCCACATTCCAGCCATGCTCCCTTGAGTTCCTCCAGGACGCACCTCTACTTTCCAAAGCCGATCCCGGCGCAGTGCCGTCTAGAACCATTGGAACCGCTATAAGAGATGCAATAACTAAGCTCGGAGAGAACGTTACATTACGCCGAGCCGTCAGTGTTGTTGGACTTGCGCCACCACAGGCCAACCACGGACTTCGACTCTTCTCTCATGTTCACGGATCTATCAATGACTCTTCCCAGGGTCGTATTGGTTCTCTTATATTAGCCGCTTTGAAGTCTCCCAAACTCTCTGAGCTCATCATTTCCGAGACTTTTCGAGAAGACTTAGGTCGACTGGAGCGTGGAATCGCACGACAGGTGGTGGGATTCGAAACGCTTAGTGTCAGGGGTGAAGGGGAGAAGGCACTTTACAACCAGCCTTTCACGATGCAGGGCGGCGATTTATCAGAGACTCCTGTGTGTGATGCCCTTGTTGCGTGGTCGCAACAGAAGGGGTTGATTTCACCGTCTTCGACAGACGAGGGCGTCACCGTGTTGGACTTTGCGAAATGGACAGTAGGGGAACAAATTACCACATACTTGAATTCTAAGGCGTAAAAGCCGCAGAATCATCATTCAGCACTTGTGCTTCGGGTAAGGACGCGTACACCAAATAAGCACCAAACTCTAATCTCTAGGTTATTTAATACATTGTATAGGAATTTCCTACAGTAATCTATTCTTTGTGTGCATGCGTGCGCTCAATGTACGGTAGTCCATGTTCCCATCCTACCGTGTATACAGTTGGATTGTCCTTGATGCAGAGAGTACTAAAAAGATGTTAAGTCGTTTGTTAAGGTGGATTGTTGGGACCTTACGCATCTAAATCATAAAAAATCAGTCATGCAGCATGCCACGAGGAAATTGTTGACACACATTGAACTCCGACAAACTGGTAATAGATTCCTGCCCCCTGAAGAAGTGAGTATCAAAATAAATCGGATAGAGAATCTGATGACGTACAGTAAGGATATGCCACCAGGAGTGTCCTGCAGAGATGTCAAGTTCGCATGAGGAATTGAGGAGTGAGCTGACCTTCGAGGAAAAACGCAAAGGGCCAGCCGATCGACAACTTTCTGAGTATCAAGAAATCACAGAAGATATTATCCATATTCCATATGACGAATCCGAATCCAAAAAGCAAAGCACCAGTGACAAAAAGCTTCGTAATTGTCTGCTTCGTCACAATGGGTATCTGCTTAGCGGTCTCTGACCATCTGAGGAGGTACACGAGCCGCCCGGCTGCAATGAATATAATCATCGCGAAAACAATTTGATGGTATATAGGATTCCGATAGACGTAGCTAACGCCAAGAAATGAGAATAAAATTGACATCGAAACATGAAAGAAGGCACGTACTAACTCCAGGTGAAAAAAATGTCAAATAGCAGAAGGAGAGTTATCAGGATTTTGCTCCGCGGTGATTGGAGTCCGTAGCCGGGTTCATCATCAAAGACAATGAACAGACCCATAGAGCCAGCGTATATCATTGGAAGCTCATCGGCCAGTTGTGCTTCGTAAAGAAGGGTAGCATGGAATAAAAAGCTTCCAATACCGACGAACGCAACACCCTAAATCCTCAAGGTCAGTGATTGATCGAGCTGGAGGTGCTTCAGCTACTCACCAGATACCCTAGAGCATATCGTCTTGGTAACGATTGTTTTATGACACTCAGATAACCTATCATGGATACAGATATGGTATACAAGTTGGACACTGAGTTGGCCATCTCTGCGATGTAAGGCGAGAACTGGTGATTCGCCTGCCGCGAAGTAAACAAGAAGACTTAGAGAAAAAATAATCAAGAACTGCGCACCTCGCACCAATCAAGGGTAGCAGTGACCGGGCCATAAATACCAGTCTTACTGAGCCATGGTGCGACCGTAGAGAAACCAGGCATGTTTGTGGGAGAGTAAGGTGGGAAGAGTTGGAGGATTCA
>Ga0157363_1004648_pt1 | contig 12688 bp, 3 predicted proteins | sample AttsexASBM1_FD_111477 | JGI IMG/M metagenome (GOLD analysis project Ga0157363, IMG submission 111477) | Fungus gardens microbial communities from leaf cutter ant in Ribeirão Preto, State of São Paulo, Brazil - Atta sexdens ASBM1 | ecosystem: Host-associated > Fungi > Mycelium > Unclassified ...
CTCTCTCTCTCTCTCTCTCTCTCTCTCTCTCTCTCTCTCTCTCTCTGCCTCTTAATATAGATACACTAAGCACTCCGGTGTCCTTTATCGCTTTCATTGCTTCTGGAGTGTCTATAACTCGAGGAGCGAAACAAGTCACCGCAGTGTCTACTTTCGCTTTCCCATAGAACGCAGACTTGATTCCTTTTCGTTGTCTTTCCGCGACGGCGAAAGCATTCGCGGTTTGCGAAAAATTTTCCGATCAAATGAGCCGAACATAATAATAATATATTCTTACTGTTTTTTGAAAATTTGAAGAAACATTAATGCGATTGGTTTTTGATAAAGAAAATATCAAGTTTAAGATTGAAAATGCATTATTGCTAATACAGTTAGTAGTATTTTAATGAATAAAAAAATAAAAAAATAAAAAAATACGGAAAATTACAATATTTTTGAATATTTTTTGTGTTATTTGAGAACTTTAAACTGTAACTTATTTTTAATCGTTAATTTTTTTGATTTGAATGTCAAGTCTACTAACATGATTATATTGATCGAGGAAATGTAGTAGCAGTTTCTTGCTCATTTTGCTGTTGCTATTTGCATTCGCGAATGGTATACCTGGAACTAGAATTTAAATAGACAGCTTGTTTGTAAACGATATTAGCAGCTGTCAAGCCACACTGTTTTTCGCGCCTTATAACATCGTTCAACCGATCACCATGTAAAAATGTATAAATCTATTTTGCTTAGAGAATACGCATATTTATATAATTTTATATTCGTATGCAGAACGGAAGTACGCGATTATGTAGATTAATTTAACTTATCGCAAAATTGAAAGAATTACATCATATACACATATATAGGGTGTCTGGTAAGTTTTGACAAAGCACTCGTAGATAGAGCGGACTAAACTGAGTCGAAAAGTTCTCTACCATTTTGCAATTTTCGCAATAGTTAACAAATAAAATATTAATTATTAAAAATTACCAAATATTGATCTTCAATCATTTTTTTCTCAAATACTATCAACTTTATAGAAAAATAACAAGAGACCAAAATTGTTTATTTTCTTCTCATAAAGCTCTAAGAATTTTTTTAGAATTTTTTATCAATTTTTTAGTACTGCATTTTCTTATTTCTATATTGGCAATTATTTTTACCAACATGAGAAAATATGGTTTTAAAAAATTCTTAAAAAAATTCTCAGAACTTTATGAAAAGAAAGTAAACATTTTTGTCTCTTGCTGTTTTTCTGTAAAATTGATAGTGTTTGAATAAAAAATTATTAAAAACCAATATTCAGATTTTTAGTAATTAATATCTTGTTAACTATTGCGAAAATTGCAAAATGGTAGAGGACTTTTCGACTCAGTTTAGTCCGTTCTATCTACATACGAACGCTTTATCAAAACTTATCGAACATCTTGTATATGAAGATATAATGAAATTAAGATAAATAAAGATAAAAGGCAGGAAGAGAGATAATCGCCGTGCTTAGAAAATTTTTCAATGTTTTAATTTTATTTTTGCATTTGCAGGTGAGGTCAAACCAGCGGATACTTTCTTCCACAACGTGAGTAAAAAAAATTCTTTTTATGTTATCAATTTAAATTTAATTAATAAGTTATAAATACCGTAAAATATATTGCGAAAAAACCAAGTGAGATATTTTTAAGATTAATTATTTTATTTTATACCTTTTAAAATTAATTATATAAATTTCCGATCCTTTTTTAATTTTTAATTTAAATAACAATTTTTTTATGTAGCATTTTTTAATACGAGGAAACAAAATGAAGATTGCTTCAATAAAGATTTATTAGAAATAATATATAATTAATAAAAATAGAATAATTAAATAATTTCAATTATTATACAATGCCAATTAATATTATATATGATATATATTCAACAATATCCTTAATATATTGAAATATCATCGAGGAATATTAATATCTCGTTTGTGTTTGCTTGTTTATAAATCGCAGTATGAAAAGTGAAGTCTCATTGTGAAGATTTTATTGATCGATTAGTGAAAACTTTCTATCCAACGATTGCTGACAAGCGACACGTAAGATAGATCGTGATATTTCATGATGCAACTCCTTTCTCTCGACCACAAAAGATTTTTCTTTGTGCAAGATCAGAAAAGTTCCTTGCCATTTGTGCTGACTTATTTGAATCTCGTTAAAATTCGATAAAACAACATTATAAAAAGAATCAGTTTTATTAAGATTTATTTTAATAATTAATTTTATTTAATTTATAAATATCTAATTTTATATATCAAAATGCGATTTCTTAAGATTTCATTTCTTAAGATTTTTGTATAATTATAAATATTTACAAATTAGGTAAATTTAATTGTTGAAATAAATCTTTATTAAACTAATTCTTTTATAACATTTTATCGAATTTAGTAAAATGGTGTTTAGAAAATTATTTTAATTAGTTATTTATTACAATTAGTTATTTATATTCAAGTTAACTCGCTATAAATTACTATAAATTACGTAATAAGTAAATGCTTTAAAAACGAAAATATTATTTTCTAGTATTATATAAAAGCGCAAGAAAATACATATATAGTATATTATTTGTCTGCGCGTGCGAGCGCGCGCGCGCGCGCGCGTGTGTGTGTGTGTGTGTGTGTGTGTGTATGTGTATATGTGTGCTTATATATAATATAAAGGAAAATGTTTCCTGTTTTTAAGGGAAGTGAAACCTTTGAAAAGACAAAAAACCGATTTTATATTGCTACTGATACACATACATATATACTTGTATAGAATTTCTGTAGCTTTCACTTTGTAGGAAGGAAATGTACAAACATACAATTATGACAAGCGAGCTTCTTCATTTAATTGCCATAATAATCATTTTCGACACAAAGTCAGATTTTATGTCGGCTACCAAACAACAAAATTAAATTTCTCTTTTTTTTCATGCTATGTTTACACAGAGAGGACAACTAATTTCTCTGATAAAATAACGAAGTATGGAAGATATAAAATATAAATGTATATATACAAATATATAAAGATAATACGAGTCGCAGTATGCAAATATCTGTATAGCATACTTTATTGCAAGTGCAATATCTATAATATAAATTATAAAATTTATAAGATAAATTCATAGATTTGTTTTCGTGATATGTCGAAGGGAAATAAACAAATGTCTGATTAACTTGGCCGACTTCGGTGATCGCGTTTAGAGGATTGCCGACATAGAGTCGTTTCCTTGTCGAAGCAATGCCGTACTGACCTTGTGATTATATGAAAGCGAAAGAGTCTATTTTTAAGTATTTTCGCCTCCTGCACCGCAACCTCTTCCCTCTCCATGTGATAACTCGCGTTACGTCGAGTGAACTGCGACTGTTCGCGCAATATGATTTCTTCACTGATAACGCCGACGATACGTGAGCTTCTTCCCTGTCTTCCGAGATTTCGCCAACTCAATTGTTGGATGCAATTTTTTATACAGAATTTTTCATAATCGAAACTTTATTTAATTTTATATGATTTTTTTTATCCGTTTGATCTCTTCAATTTATCTATTTTTTTCGCGTAATTTTATCAGGCGAGGATTTTATATGAATATAATATAAGTAATAAAAGATATGAAAAATATCTTATAAAATATGTATAAAAAACGATTAAGTAATACATTGCTAAGAGAAAAACTTTACAGATGAAATTAGTTCCTATTAAATCAAAATCAATGAAAAGATTTTCTTGAATCTCTTGATATTTCAAATTAAAATACGACAACCATCGAAATCGGCAGCTTATACGCGTGTTTGTTTGTGAAAGAATCAGTAGCAAACGATTTCTCGAATGCGCTGACGACGACACACAAAAAAATCTGGATTACAACGCGGAGAAATCCGAACTAGCACGTAAAGAAACTCGTTCTTTCCTTCGTCTTCCTTCTCGTCATGATAACGTAACTCGAAATTACAATCGTAGAACTAAATGAGCAGGAAGCTTACGATTCGGACGTAACACTGCATACTTTCTCCGTCTTCTCTCTTCCTTCTCGTTCGCTCACCCGACAACTTGACAGAGAAAACCGATCGACTAGTTTACTATCGTGAGGATCGCGATTCTCGCAGCGATGAGAGGATAATTGAGGAAACGCATAATCGGATAATATTATGATCGGGAAACATCGAGCGTGCTTGTCTCTCATTAAATTCGGTTTAAATTGAAATCAAATTTGAGAGAAGAGAATTCTTATGCAATAATCTAATCGCAATTATGTAAATATCTAACATAATTTTGACGACTGCAAGATTAATTGATATTAGTACTATACTTTATAATTTTCTAAAAAAATAATTTTTTATTTTTCTGTATTTTACAACGTACAAATTTGACTTTATCAATGAGTCAATAATTCGCAAACAATTCTGCAGAAGAATTTTTTATATTAATTTCTCCGAAAATTTATTTTAATGAGGAAAAATTTCGCCTAGATGAATGGGAGATGAGGTGTACATACATGTGTATGTGAATTAAAAAGATGAATTAAAGAAGCGAAAAGAACGCGCTGATAAACGGTACGTGGGGCTTCCAAGAACCGTTCACCAACCAAGTTCGAAGGCAACATGCTTATCCTTATCGCCTTTGCACGACGTTGCGTAAATGAGGAGGGGAGCCCTGGAAACACACCGGCCGATTATTTATAGAGCGGTTTTAACGGCATTCTCTCTGCTGTTCCCTCATCATGCTTTTAAGCAATTCCATGGCACGATATACGTGTACCCGGTATTATCGCCAATGTACATGAAAAATTTCGAACTCATGCTAACTTGACACTTCAGATTGAGAGAGAGAGAGAGAGAGAGAAAGAGAGAGAGAGAGAGAGAGACCAATGTATTTATTAAATTTGATGAATACATCGGTTTCTCTCTTCTTCTTCCCTTCTCTTCTCTCTTTCCCTCTCTCTTTCTTTTTGTCTTTTCCTCTTGATGACGATATATCGCTACGTTAATTATAGCGCTACAGTGTAATCCTTGACCGCTGTTGACTCTCCGATGCCGATAACAAGGAATGAGATATCGCACATTGCTAGTCGACGCTTCATTAATTAATATCCGCGTGCATACTGCCTCTTTGATGATGCATATTGATTTTGCAGATAGCTCGGAATTTTTAAATTAGCATGAATAATGCAGTTGCTGAGATAGGATTTCGTCACTTCTTTCGTTAATTCTCCGATATGACTATTTTTAATTCAAATCTTCTATCTCAAATATGGGATATTTGAAAAGAATTAAAAATCTTCATTATCTTATGAAATATTCTGGTTATCTTACTGAATTAAATTACTATCAGTCAGTTATCTTTTGGCATATGGTATGTATTAATTAATACGTTATAAATTTAATTTGAGATGTCAGTTTTGCTCCGTCAATAATAAAATATATATAAATTTATTATTATTAAATGTATCTATATATATGTTTGGTGCGTGCGTATGTGTGTGTGTGTGTGCGCGCGCGCGTGCGTGCGTTTATATTTATACATGCATAGTTAGATTTGTAGAAAGAAACAAAAAGTAAAGGAAAATTACATACTTTCAATATATGTATAATACACACCCAATATACACATCTCAAATTGCACATTTAAATACTCTTTATATTAATTTGCTATAATTTCTTATAATTGATAACAATTCTTTCGTTTTAGTCAAATTCTGATTGCAAAATGCAGCTTCTTTTACGAACGTTTTAATTTTCGCGATCACGTTTTTCTTCGCGGTTATCTTTTAATCTACCCAAAGAAATATAATATCTCGTATTATGTAAATATTATTCCGTTTCTGGTACGAGACGCAGCTGTGTCACGTTTTAGAAATATGACATTTTAATTTATTCTTCAAGAAGTTTGCAATTGCTTCTTCGACGATCGTTCGCTCATAATTAGAAATATTTATGACACCTCCGTATTACGCTTTCATTACTAATTAATTATTTTACAAGTATTATCTTAATTTTTTTATATTTGCTGATTTATTTATCCATTTCATATAGCTTTCTTCAAGTCATAATAATTCAAGCGAGCAATGTGTTCTATTTTCACAAAGTTTAATTTAATTAAATCTAACTTATGCGTTCATGTACGTGGACGAACATATACATTGCATAATGCATGATCTTCGCTCGAACAGACCGCGAGACACATCCGCTGCTGATTCGTCAAACTAAATTTGCGATTCGGTGAAGTTACATGTATAATCTGCCGCGATATACGTGATTGAAGTGATTCGGAATGACGATAAAGCATGGAGTGATAACGGGCAACGTGTATGAGAAATGCAAAGAGAATTCCCGGTATTTTAATCCTCAGATTAATATAAATCATAATTGGGCTGCGTATCAAGATTTCAATTAATTACTACTTACATTTCTATTAATTCAGAATTTATAATTCTCTTTGAATTGTAATTCCATATCTAATTTCGAAAAGGAGATCTTGTAAGTGAAAAAAATTTTAGAATTCTTAAATTTTGTATTAGTGTATATATATATATATATATATTTAAATGCAATGCAGTATCTCGTTTTATAATAAGACACTTTATTGGACAAGTAAACATGTACGTGTACATTAATCGCCGGAATTTTTTTAAGAATAATCGAATCGGTGAAAGTTTGTTGTCGAGCTTCTTACACATACGAGTTTTTTTAATTGTGATATGTGATAACTGTGATAAGTCAGCATTTTGTACAGCAATAACATACTGTACATATCGCTACCGATAGATTTATTTCAATGAAATAATATCACTAACTACTCTTCAAATTGTTCATAAATGTAAATCAAGTAATATTCTCAAGTATTGTTATTTAATTTCGATCGATTAATACAGTAGGAAATATTGCAGAATCAAAAATGAAAAATGGAGAAAGATGAATCCGCAAATTTTTAGCTTAATTTTTCCTGCATTTGCAAAACGAAAGAAATTAGATTAAGACTATGATACTACGTATGCTTTGAAGCATTTTTTAAATTAGCCAATTAGTAAAATTTTTTCTACCGATTAGTCAAAAATTTTGAAGCATTAATAGCGTCAAGTGGTTTACACCCTAAAATTAACATTCGTTAAAATATGACTAATATATATAAAAATAAAAGTTGAAAAATTATTAAGTATGTCACAATATTTCAAACGTTCGCAATTTTCTTTGTCAACTTGTTGCGCAATCGATACATGCGATTAAAAGTATTTTCATATCGAGTCGGCCCTCACACATATTTATCTGGTTTCTATAATCAGTAACTTGTGCATGTTGAAGATAAAGACTCGCATGTCTTCACGATAACTTCGTATGTTATTCGATATACGGTTTTTTCGATCTTGCCAAGTTTATTGAAAGACTATGTACTCGTACAATTTCACTAGCTGTATTTATTTCTCCTTATTTTATTCTGTAAATCAAAACATTCATATAACGTACACAATGTAGATATAACAGTAATAAATAAATAATATATGCGCATTTTTAATAGAATTATTTTTTCAATATAAATTTAAAATTAAATAATTATCATTTGTGAAGATTTTAATAAACGAAACAAAAAATAGAAAGTAAAGAAAAAGATTAAAATGAAAGATTAAAATATTTTATAATTTCATGAAATCTTCATAATTGTAAGAGTTATGTATATTACATCCTTTTTGAAAACATAGCTAGATTTTGTAACAAATTTAAATTTTGCTCTTTTAAATTTAATATTTAATGTTTAAAATATTCAGCTATTTTTGTAATTTTTATTCAGGAATATTCAGCTTTTTAGATATTTAATTTGAAGAGTGTGATTGCAAAAAAAAATATAGCTTTTATATTCTATTGAAATTGACAGATGGTGAGTGAAAGTATAGACAATAAAGACAACAATATATACCGGAACAAAATAATACATAATAGAAAAGTTCTTTCTACATAAAAGAATTTATGAAGAATGACTGTATTGTGACAGATGTAAGTGACAGACTTCAAGTGGACCTTTTAATAGACCCAGGTATACATGAATTTTATCTGCTCATTTTAAGAATGGAAGAGAAAATTTTTACAATTTTAAATCCTTTCTATTTATACTAAACAAAAATATTTGTCAAATAAAATTATTTTCAAAAAAATATTTGAAGGTTATAGAGATTAAGACTGAAATTGGAGAAAGGTTTTATTATATTTCGTTTTCTCTTTTAAAAATAAAAATTGAGAATGCGCTTTTGAAATGCTACGCTGTCTGTTTTGAAAAATAGTCTTTCTGAGTTATAAATTATAATAGGAATACCTCTTAGTTCAGAAATTAATAATAAATATAAAAAAATTTCGAATTTTCGGATTATTTACGTGACAGAATAATAAATCTCAGAAAAAGAAGAAAGTTAAGGAGGTTGTAAGGCAATGTTAAGAACTTGAAAAAATTACAGATTATTCTAAATTGTATTTACAAGTAATACAAAAAAATTAGAGACAATTGATCATTTGGATCAAAAGTTATTTTAATAAAAAGTAATAACAATTTTTTAAAATTGTATTTAATAGAAATATATGAAAATATATTACAAAATAATGATAAAAATCTCAATTTTTTTATATAAGTACTTTATGAATTCAAAAATATTTATATAAAATTACATTGAGATGCAGACATTAATCAGTAAATAAACAAAATATTTATTTGTTATAAATTAATTGGTGAATCTCAATGAAACTTTGCATAAGTCATTTTTAGTACTTAAAATATTTATATAAAAAAAATTTAGATTTTCATTATGATTTTTAAACTTTTTGTTTATAACAACAAAACTAATACCAAATAAAATAATCTATAAAAATGTTGTTCGATAAAAAATGTTATAAACACAACTTTCACTTGTATGTAGTTTGTTTAAAGCGTAAATATTAATATATGTGTTTTATGCCCTTACAATCTCTGTTATTATAATATTCCAAAATCAATTTTTCTAATACATAGATGGTATAATATAATATATACTTTAGATTAATGCATTTTTGCCATTATTGTAAGTAAATTTAAAAAAATTTAAAAACATGAATTTCTTTCTCCAGAAAAACTTGACAAATCTTTAGAAAAAATTACCTCCTGCAACAAATATTTTTAAGAAATTAAAATGTGATGCAAATTTCTCTTTTTTTTCTTAGAATATCTTTTTTTCTTGTTTATTTTCTGTTTGTATTTATTTTGTTGCAAATTGATTTTTAATTACATTGGTCGATACCATTTTGACTTTAAAGTAAATAAAGTTGTTTAGATTTTGATGCGCTGATTACGAATCTGGCCCCGAAAATATCGTGTCGCGTCAAGTTTTTGAGATATTCTAACCTAAAGGTACAAAAAATAAAGTTTTTAATCATTTTTAATGACTTATAAAATGTCTAATAATTTTTTTTTTTTTTTAAAGAATAATACTTTAATGAAAATCCGCGTGGATGCTAAAAAAAATTAGACATTTTCTAAGTCGTTGAAAGTGACTAGAAACCTCATATTTTGAACCTCTACGTTAGAATTCAAAAATTTGAATAATACGACATTTTTGAGCTCAGATTCTTAATCAGTGCATCAAAATTTATCAGAAACAATTTCGTTTATTTTATTTTAAGGCCAAAAAAGAAGATTAAATTTTTACCGACCAGTATTATCATTAAGCTATCACCAAAGTAATGACAGTTTTTTCACAATAACATATATTTTCTTTTAACAAAAAATTAAGTTTGTAATAAATTTTTAGAAAAAGATAATCTTGTGTAAATAATAGATACTAATTCCTGAATAATTGATTTTTATTTAACAATGTGTTTGTTAAATATCCTGGATAAATATCTCTATTCTGAGAATGAATTGTCTATATATCCAAGTCAAAGCTGTATAAGTTTCTTTGAAGATTTACTAAAAATGAATTGCTAACCTTAATAGGACAAAGAAGCGCTGTAATTGTCTAGAAATAGTACCATATTTTAAAGCAAAGAATACGACGAATTATAATAAATTTTACTAAGGAAAAAGTAACCTTTCAAAAATGAATTCGCTTCTTTCGTTTCTAATGATCAAAGGAAAAATTGTCAATTGTTTTGATGATGGTTTAAGATTTATTGTTCACGTATGCTTTAATATGTTTCTATTGTAGAAAATAAAATATTAATTTAATTTAAATTAATATTTAAATTTTAATTTAAAGACATATAAATGGACTTTCTGAGCAAATTAAAATTAACATTTAAAATTTTACTTTTTATAGTGATACTATTTACTCATTCTAACAAGCATTGGAGTGAGTAAATGCTATGATAGGAGCATGTTAGAGTTATTTAAACATACAACTTTTAATGATGAAAAAATTTGTGACAAAATAAACAAAGACGAAAAAAAAACTTGTTATTACAAAAAAAAAAAGAAATTTTAATTTTACATTTCTTAAAATATTTGTTACAAGAAAATGTGAAAAAGAAGTAAGCTTTATATTCTTCAGAAAATCTGTTCATCGTTTTTATGAATTTCAACAAGCGAAAGTTTATCTTATCTCCTGAGTTCCTTTGATTTATAGAGGATTTTTAAGAATTTATGATAGTGTGCAGAAGTTTATGGAGTTGTAGATGTCAAACATTCAATGTTGAGTGCTGAGATATCTATGTACAACTTTGTGCTATTACCGCTGCATTGCAATTGTTGTTACAATCACTATCGTTGCTATAAACATTGCAGCAAAAACTACTTTTATATCGCATATAAATACGATAATGTGAAAGAGTGTGTTTTATATACTTATACTTACAGTGAATGCAAAAGATACACGAGAAATATCTTTTTTTAATTAAAAAAAAACTTATTTTTAGAAAATAATATAACAATAAATAATTAATAATTTATTAACAAATGATTTAATAATCATCTCAATAAAATAATTTAATAATTAAAAAAAATGTAAGTATATTAATAATAATTGAAAAAATTGTATTATTTAGTATAAAAAATATTCATATAATTTGAGAATTTTAGCTTTTAAGAGTCAAATATGATTATTTTTGTGAAGCTTTTTTGTTTAGATACAGAACATTATTATATATGACAAATAATTAAGTAATAATAATTAATATTTATTTTCTAAATAAAAATTTTTTAAAAAGATGTTCCCTCCCCCCCCCCCTTATACAAAATTTCGGATCAATGACCAGTTAGTTGCTCAGCAAGAGTTGCCATCCAATCAGCTTCCTTTCGGCTTCTAGAGAAACGCCCTTTCAGAACCCCGAAACAATGCAACCCCCGAAAAACGAACCGCATCTACCTGCATCTGGCCTTTTGACCAACCTACATAGTAATACTCAGTTCAGTATCGCAAGTGTTCTAGTCAAGACAGGTAGCTAGTCGTAGGCAGAACAAGTTGGAATAGTCTAGTCTTTTCCATATTCGTGATACAGAAAGTACGTAGTGCAAATTATAGTTAACAAGTCAGAGCATTTTATATTTCTTCGCAATTATGACGGAAATATGTTATGCTAACTGTGTGTTGTAATTAAAAGTATTGACCTTTTTTCGTAACGATAGATAGGCTAATATATGAATCAGTAATTGCGGATATTTGTGCTGATATAGTATCTGCAGTGTCTGTTTGTATTACAACATTATCTCCGAATAACTTATACTGTGAGTGAAGAGAATTTGAGGAAAAATTGAAACGTTCCGACCATATCTGTTGTGATTAGATTTTTCCAAAGAAAGCGAGGCGATTTTTCATTTCGCAGACATCGCAGGCTCTGGTAAGTTAGATATTTAAATTTTAATATTCAATATCTAATAATTTAGGATAAAATATACAAACACTTCGGACGCGCGCAGGTCCACATTATTATTACATGAAAGTTTAAAGGTTGTCGCGTATCATTAAAACGCGCATGTCACACGTATCTCAGAATAAGATGATCGTATGATCTATTATAACATATGTTATTCTAAATTAACCGGGAGATTTTATTTAATAGTCGAAAAATGTGTTTAGAATGCGATCATATAAATTTGTATTATGTCAAATAAAAAAGTTGCAATATTCATATTGATAAGTTTAAAAAAAAAATCAAATTTTCTAAAAATTGTGTAGATTTTTGTTTATAATTTTTGAATAAAACTTGAAACTCATCGAAGCTACATGTTCGAAAATATATATTCGAATATTCGATTCTTCTATTTTAAGCGATCCTGTCTTATCGAAAAAAAAAGAAATTCGAAACAGGAAGATTTGAAATGCTTATCAGACTGGAATTGTATTGTTCTTTAATCTTTAATCCTTTCTTGTTTAATTCTTTATTATTTAATCGTCTTACAATTAGTCTTAATTAGTCTTAATTTGTATTATGGCAAATAAAAAAGTTGCAATATTCATATCGATAAGTTTAAAAAAAAAATCAAATTTTCTAAAAATTGTGTAGATTTTTGTTTATAATTTTATTTATAATTTTTGAATAAAACTTGAAATCCATCGAAGCTATATATTCGCTCGAAAATATATATTCGAATATTCAATTCTTCTTGAATATTCTTGAATATTTTTAAATATTTGATTCTTCTATTCTAAGCGATCCTCAGTCTTATAAAAAGAAAAAAAAAAAATTCGAAACAATAGGAAGATTTGAAATGCCTATCAGATCGAAATTGTACGTTCTTTA
>Ga0157363_1004649_pt1 | contig 12687 bp, 9 predicted proteins | sample AttsexASBM1_FD_111477 | JGI IMG/M metagenome (GOLD analysis project Ga0157363, IMG submission 111477) | Fungus gardens microbial communities from leaf cutter ant in Ribeirão Preto, State of São Paulo, Brazil - Atta sexdens ASBM1 | ecosystem: Host-associated > Fungi > Mycelium > Unclassified ...
GACGTGTGTTTGCATGAAATGAATAAATTTTGCAAAAAGAAGCATTGTTTTGCCTTGCGAAGTGAATGTTTATGTTTAAAATATATTTTTATTAAAAGTTTTATTAATATGTAGCCAAAGATGAAGCTTAAAATACGTTAATCTTTATTTTAATAATATTCTTAATCAAATTATCTTTATAATAATCTTAATCAAATTATTCCGGGGCTTGAATCAGATGGAATGCATTAGAAAAATGCATTTTTTAAATATTAGTTATCAATTTCCCTTTATTAAAATATTATTATAGATAGTCAAATGTATGTAGTAGAACTGGTATAGAATTAATTTTTTTGATAAGTCTCTTAATTTCGTCTTTAAAAATTCAAAATTGAAATGAGTCTATTAGCCTCGGTTTCCTCTACTAGGCATGTTTGTACTAATGATGTTAAGAGGTTGAAAAGAGATAGTTATATGTAAATTTATTTTATGAACATCTTAAAGCATGAAGGTATTATTTCACGTCATTATAACATAATTTTATTCTTACGCTGCATTGTAATGATACATTTTACAATAATATATCAAATCTAAAGATAAAGGAAGATGATCAATCAAGCTGTTTTTGATCCCAAACCAGGGATTCTTATTAAACAATTTTTTTTTATATTGTATGAACCTTAGAAATATCAGAAATAATCACTATGTGAGAAAATTCAATCCATAAAGCCTCAATTAATTATTAGTCTAGATATACTGAGGCGTCGAGGCTTGCTGCTCGGTGCGATTGACTCGCGATCTGTAGATCCTTGCGCCCACATATGCGATTTTTCGCGTTTAATTTAAGAAGGAAAAATGAAATTCATCATTAAGAGATCTTTGATCACTAGTATCGTTCGAATCCGACGTTAAACTGTAGATCCCATATATCAATGGATATGTATGGATTCTCTAGATTGGGAATTGAATATTAGATTAACAATCTGATTCTAAAAAAAATCTATTATTATAAAAACTTCATGAGAGTTAGGCTTTGATTTATCATGAACTGTAATGCCGCGAAAGAAGAAGAAGATATACCACTATGTATCACTAAATACTTAAACTCTTTCCATAATAAGTAAATTAATAAAATATTTTCGTTCATTATATTACTCTATCATTATATTAACATTCAAATTAAGGTCACTCAGATTAAAAGTCATTTTTCAATCAATTTCGATTCATTTTAATGTCATTTTGATTTGTTATTTATGATTTGTTGTTTTGCTTGGTTATTTGTTGCCTATAAATTCAAGTCTCTACAGTATTAAAGTTGTGATCATTGTAAAGATTTTTTTATTTGTTTTTATTAAAAAAATTTTTTTTTCGTAATAATCAGTCCTGGAGGAAAAATTTCTATGTCAAAATACGTCAAAAAGTACACTTTTCTACTTCTACGATTGTGGCGTAGAATCGCGTTGTTAAACATAGAAATAACTACGCCAACCTACGCTTACCTAAAGATAAAATAGCGGATCTAATTCGGCATGGAAAGTACGCCAAAGTACGCGCAACTAATAATCGCTACTTTCTGAACTATGTATTTTTTTTGCCAAATTAATTTTTATTCTTTCGTAGTTTTTCAAGAAAGTATGCCATTCTATGCTTTTTCACATTCGGAATTACATTCTACAGTTTAGTTGGGCATATAAAGAACGAAATTACGCGTTTTTACGTGAAAAATGTAAAATGGCGCGTACTTGAACCTAATTAAACACAGAAAGTACCCCAAAATACGCAATCATTCATATAATTCAAATCCAAAGCCTCATCCAATGAAAATCAAGCCAATGAAAATTTTTAATCTAGAAAAAATGATCCATTTTTTCCATTTTTAACTCATTTTTTTCGCTCTAGATTGAAAATTTTCTCTGGATGATCCTATTTTGTCAGATTCGTATTCAGCGACTCAAAATACATAAGAATAGCTGGGTCTTCACCTCAGCACAGGGTACTTTTTTGTGGGCCTGTGTAATTAAAACTTTATAATCTATGTTATATTTTCTTATGAAACGGTTAAAGATAAAAAATAGGAAAATTAATGGTAAATATTAAGAAGAGACCTCAAATTTTAAAAATACATTGAATCGATGCGTTTATGCGTAAAAATTTCAATTTCAATGGACGTTTACGTGCAATTTCTTACCGCTAGATCCAGGGTGGCACCGATAAAGAAGACAACAATTTCTCGACTTAAATTATTATACTTGGCCATCATTGGTGTTAGATTATAGCACTCCATTAAAGAATTTAAACGGAGAACAAATATTTATTTTCGGTCAGATTCTACAACACTTTTGGCCTGGATAAAGAGAGACAAACCATACATTTATATCTAATCAGTGGAGAATCGGTAGAAGAAATATGTAAGCTGCCAGATTCGAATTAATGATATCATGTTTCAGGAATCATGAATCCAGCAAACTTGCCCTTTGCGAGGGTGTACGATAAAGCATTTGATATGAATCGCGATGATGGGACGGACTAGAATGGCTCTGACAAGACAAGAACTCTTGGCCTATTAGTGACTATATTACGAATAAGACGGAGATCTATGAGGAAATAAAGAAATGGCTGACAATAAAAAACAAAATTGGTACGTATATGCTACAAGAGAATTGATATATGAAAGGACAATCCAAGTATTCCAAGATAATACATGGGGTGGATTCTTCGTTTTATTAACGTTTCAATAACTGTCAAACATCTTGAGATCAACAGGTGAATTGATTGTAAAAAAGTATATTGTAGCAAAGCATTCATGATTTTAAAATTGAGTCAACAAGAATTCTTTAATAGAATAAATGAACCAAGATTGAGCACATTGAAGGTGTACGAAAATGAAAATAGACTATTATGATTGAATCGCCAGTCACTAATGGAGAAGATAAGCATGATTTCTGCTGTCCGATCATACTAGATCTAAAATACTCTTTGACCAAGAGATTAATCGAATATAAACAGTTGAATCACGCAGGAATCCAGATCGTGATGAGTAATTGGAGAAATGTTCTGGATTCCTTGCTTGTAAAGCTGCAGTATGATCTGTGATAAATAACTGTATGATTTGTAAACGACATAAGATCAATAAACTAGAATCTACTTCAGGGGAAGTGAACGAGTAAAAGAGGTCAATGCATTTTGTTGGCATAGACGCAGGATCATTGTTCTTAAAGAAATTGTAGAAAGCATGGATTTGCTTATTTACATGTGTAATTTATCAAGCAATCCATTTGGAGATCACTACATCCCTTTCTACTGAAGCATTTCTACAAGTATTACATAGATTTATCGATTATATTAAGAGAGGCAGACTGTCAATAATCTACACAGATAATGGGAAAAATTTTGTTGTAGCTCGCAATTTCCTTCGCAAAATCGATTGGAACAAAATCAAACAATTTAGTACAACGCAGAAAATAGATTGGCGCCTCAATCCTCCAGCTCCTTGGTGGGAGTGTCTGATTAGAATAACCAAAGATTTATTTGTTATGAATCGATATAATAGAAATTGAGATTCCTTCGTTTTTTAAGTCAATTAATTTTAAGCAATTTACCCGGGGATTAGAAATCAAATTGTGCGAAGATTGAAAATGATTATAAGGAAAGAATGGATAATTTATAGGAGAAATTTAGATTCCGGCCTCGCAAGGATTACGAAGATTATGTATATGGGAACTCACATGGATCGGCTTTAAATGAAAGTGAAATTGATCCAATAAATTAATACTGTCATTTATTAAATTTTTAAAAGAAAGAAATAGTAAAAATAACATAAGATAACTTACGAGAAGAGTGCGAATATAGTTCCTACTTGCGAAGACGACTCGTGATGGACTCTATTCTGAGATTATTATATTTTTTTACTGACTGACTGATTACTATTTGCAGTTCTTTTATATTCTGGCAATGAGTGTGGAGATGTCTTCCCAGAACCAATCACACTCTTCAAGATTTGGTAGGATCTATACTTACACTTGTTTTCTTAAGATAAGAAAACAAGACTCTGGCTCTCGACATTATGAATCTAGGTTTTATGTTAAGAATAAAAATTCTATTTTCTTAATCCTTATGCGAAGCGAAATAATGATGTATTCTAAATTTTAAATTGGTTTTAATTTTATAAAGAAACAGAAAAAAAGGAAAAAAAAGGAAAAAAAAAATAAAGATATTAATCTTCGCATTCAGGAAAGTCTTAATATATACTATTTAATATATAATACTACTCTTTTTGAGCAATTATTGGGCATATATGCTATTGTTTAATAGTTATTGTAGAAAAAGGCTTTCAAAAGAAAAGGAAAGATTGTAGAATAGACATTCTTTATCTACGTGATGCATAAGGATTAAATATAGGAGGATAAAAACGTGAGCATTGGTTTGAATGTTTAAAGGAATTAAAGATGCCCTCCTATAAAAGGGAAAAGAATTTTACAATATATAAAAGATATGATAAGGTTTCAAAATAAAGATAAAATAGGGACAAAATATCAAAACCAAGACAAAATACTAAACTAGAGATAAGATAAAGGTAAGATATAAATCATATATTTATATAATAAGTAAAGAGAGAATTTTATCGGAATGTAACATACTCAAGATCTTTCTTACGAAGAAATGAGTACTATCCTATGTGACTGCGAAGCCAACATCAATTCACATTCTCTGGGATATTTAGCAGATCCGACGCAACTGAATGAAATTTTTGATATCGTTTGATACGTTTTTTGCAAGAAACTTCGCAAAATGAAATACCTGATTTGGATAAGTTAGAAGTCAATTTGAATAAACGAATGAAGTATCGCCAGATAACTTACGTACTTGCAAGATAACTTACGTAAACGCTTTCGAGTACCTGGTTAGTTATCTCGCAGGAACAAAAACAGTAGTCTTTATTCTAATAAAAAAGGAGATTGTTTTATTAGATCATGATAATTTAAAACGTATAGACTGATCATTAGTTTGGGTCAAGATGTTCCTAAGTAAAGACTGTATCTGAAGAATTGGTGCGGTCATGTTTAATCTACTACTATATCTACTACTATATCTGGAGATATGAATACAACGAGGACGACGGAATAAAGTACGGATACAACCGATGAAATCAAGGATATGGAGCAGGAACCATGTCAGTATAAAAGAAGTCCGAACCAAGATTAATAGAACATGCAAGTAAACGTATAAAAACTCTAAAAAGATTCGAGTTTAGATTTTTATTTCCCTTTTGTTAGAATAATCGTTAAATTTAATAACATTTATTTTAATTTACTTTGAATTGAGTTCTTCTCGTAACTCAAGATGAGAGGAATATTACAAATCGATATCTAACGTCGATTGTATGATCGATAATGATTTACCATACAGGCGCGCCTTATGTCCTTTTTAGAAGTTTCTAGAAACTCCTTTTTTTGTGTACTATAACGATCTATTTGACTATATTAAATAAAATAAAGTTTTTTCAAGTGCAAGACTGTATATAATCGTGACATTATTATTTTCGATTATCCCGACGTTGCAAGAATGCAGCTTTAATAGAAGCAATTCGTGATCAATTGTATTGAATTTCGAGAAATCAAAAGCTATTAACGAGATCAGAAGTCCGGAATCGAAACTATGCAACACAGCATTAGATAAATGAAGTAACTCTGTAGTGGTATTGTGAGAGCCCCTGAATCCCGATTGACATTCTGGAACAGCATTACATTTTCTAAAGAAGTCGTTCAGTTGATTAAAACAAATGCATTCAAGTAATTTAGATAGGAAAGGAGGGATAGAGATGGGACAAAATGAGGAAGGGGAGGAGAAATTATTGTTTTTAGGGATTGGAATTACTACTGATTGCTTCCATGTGGATGGAAAAATATTAGTGGACAAAGAAGTAGAATAATTGAGGATATAAAGGACAAAATCGAGGCATTGCGGAAGGCAGGATAGAATCATACCTGATAAGACAAGGGACCAGTAGAAGTGGGTTTCATACTCTTGAATATGTTGTATAGTTGTATAGCAGATATAGGTGATAAAAAAAACGTTTCAATATCATTAAGACTGAACGGCAAGAAAAGTTGAGAGGAAGTCTACAGGCATGAGGGAAATTAGGAAGAGAGTCAATGAAATAATTATTGAGGAAAGATAGATCAAGCAGATTAGGAACAGAAAGTGCAGACGTGACTACTGCGCCAAGAAGAGAAAGATTCCTCCAAAATTGTTGAGGAGAATTCAAAGGAAGAGGGATAGAAAGGCCTTCTTTTTGCAACAAATAGGATTAGCAGCATTTCGAAGCTATCTGTAACGATACCAATCGTCATCAGACCGAGTATACCTGAATTTATGCAGAGCGCGAGCATTTAAGGATAGGTTTTCTCACCGTGGAATTGATTCATGGGGCGGGAAGCCGAGTTGACCATCCGGACGAAATCGGCGCGACATATATAGATTGCAAAGCTAACTCAAAGTAAAAGATCATCTCATTAACGTTTATAGAATCATATAGAGGCGTCCAATCAATCCGATCGAGTTCAGTCTCGATCGCCCTGAGCAACTGATTTAGTATCACGATAAAGAAATTTTTTTGAACGATGTGAAACTCCCACCGCATCGCAGCATAAATGGCACAATGGTCGCTAATGTAGAATGCGTCGCAAACATCGGATTCCATCACCTCGACGCAAGTCAACATCAAGTGATTCAGAGATAGATGTTATGCGAATCGGCAAATCAATAACTTGCTTAAGAGAGAAAAGAGACATGATCTCAAATGCGCAGCACAATATCATACGGCGCAAACATATTAACATTAAAATCTCCCACGCAAACAATAATATCAGCTCGACAAGCAATATCAGACAATCAGGACTCGAAATAGCTAAGGTCGGTAGAAAGCAATCGAGGAGGGTGATAGGTGCATAATACTGCAATTTTTCTACAATTAATATGCAGAAAAACGCTCACGAGCTTGACGAGAGAGCCCGCAGGAGGAGAGGCTCAGGCTATAAAAAGTAAGTATGTCTCTGATAAACAGTAACGCCGCCCCTCCCCCCTCCCCTATGCGACAGGCTGATCCGATGGAACAAGAGTAAAACCCAAGATAGACACACAGGATGAATCGAAATCCTTACGCAACCACGTCTCACAGTAAAGATGCAGTAATTGATAAGTTCTTTAATTTGAGTGAGATACAGAATCAACTATCGAGCATTAACATAGACTACACGAAGAGTAGGGACAGATTGCCACCGCCCTCACGATCGTCGATCACCGAACCCAATCGAGAATCAGATACGCATGGAATTAATCAACCCGAGCGGACATTAACCGAGAGAGTCGTCGAAGAAAGAGCGAGACCAGCCGACGGACTGCAAGCAACGCCCACCTCACGAAGGAATGAATCCGATGACGAATAACATATTGATGGCGAGCCATCGGACAAGCGAAAATAAATAATTCCTCGATGCATCTAACGAATCTCACTCTAACGAACATCATGATCCCTCGCTAACTCCCTCACCAAATGCCCTCCTCTTCGCGGCAGAGAGCGCTCACGAAGAGATACCGCTCTTCCAGATCATTAACTGATGAATACGACGAATATCGAACGCAAGTAGTTCCTCCGACATCTAGCGAGCACGAGAAGCTCGTTTTTTCTAGTAATGGTCATGAACTTGCAATAAGTGACCACCAGAAGTATTCCGGACTGAAATTCAAAAGGAAGCGACCTCCCGGACGATAGCATTGCTCCCAAAGAGCACGTCACACAAGTCACGGTGAATACTGGATCCTCCAACTCAATATTAAGTAGTCCGAAGACATCTCATAATCCCTGCGCTCGCCCCTCCATTCTCTTTAAAAGAACGGTTAGATTACTCGGCACGGTCGAGCCATCGCAGGAAGAGAGCACTGCTCCGGAGATAATGGAGCCCAGGCAACCGGCCCTCCAGGAAGATCCGCTTGGCCGGTCAGCATCGGAAGAGAGAACATCCATGACAGACAATAGGCGATCCATTATCCTCCAATGCATCGATGACTCGAGCGAGGCCAATCCAGCATTCAATGAATCCAACTGCGCTCCATACGATCAGCGATACCGATCCATCCTCAAAACGAGTAATCCGATTGAGAGATGGTATAGTTGCAGAAAGTGTCACCAGCTCAGAGAATGAAGCGGAAAAGTAGGGCAATTCCAAAGAGTTCACTCGCTTGGAGCCAGAGTCTCGAATAGTTCGAGACACCTCCAGAGACAAGGAGCGAAAAGATGAGAGTAAAATAACAAAGAACACGGATTAGAAATATTACTTACAGTTGAATATGACAATTATTGGAAGAAAAACTGTGCAGAATAAATAATGAGTATAAGTATAAACGCCGAAATGAAGTAGAATAAAAAAATCACATATGAACTAATAGATAAGATTAAACGCATAAATATAACCAAATAATACAGAAAGTATAAAATGCTCTCCGATCATCTTCTATACCGACTCACCGCAATAATGAAGTCGAACACAGCAAATTAGACAGAACATGCACCGATTATAATGCAAATTTCAGCAGTAATGTTAACCAATAATATAAAGAATTGAAGCAATTCACACGGGATTACGCTATTCGAAAATTGTAAATCGACTTTAAAACCGCAAAAGCGACAAAGATATTTACAGTACGACGATCCGCGATTGATTGAAAAATAAAGATTTGACAAGAAAAAAGTCACTCTGCTTCACGAATCGAAATATTTTAAGTTAAAGTTGATTATTCAGATTAAGAAATCTATCACAGTGATTCACTGCTTTAAAAATACAAATTCTCTGCTATAGTAGTGAATTTGTGTTTTTAAAGCAGTTATTCAATGCTTTAAAAATATAAATTTACTGTTTTAAGAACACAAATTCTCCACATTAAAAACAAATTTTCTATTAAAACAGTGAATTTGTATTTTTAAAGCAGTAAATTTGGATTTTTAAAATAGTGAATTTGTATTTCTAAAGCAGAGAATTTATTTTTAAAGCAAAGAATTTGTGTAATTTTGAAGCAGAAAATAGTTATTATAGTCTTACATGTTTTTATGTCTATCTCTATATGTCATCGATGTGACAAATTTCCTAAGAATAATCGTCACTTTAACAATTAATATCTCGATCCACGAGGTAGAACAATACTTCAAACCAAATTCGTTCATTTCATGCAATTTTATATAAAAATAAATTTTCAGTGCAAAAATGAAAATAAGAGAAACAATCTCCAATAATCTTGATCTTAACAAATGTTATCCAGGACATGATCCTGAATAACATTTAAGAAGTTGTAGCCATCGATCGGACATCTTGCGTATTGCTAATGCCAGCGATACTGTAACTTTCAAAATTTATAAGTCGAAGAGTACTTTATGAAAAATAACTTTATTGTTTTAAAAAGTTCTTGATTCTGGAATTGAAAATAGGATGTGCCATTTAAAAAAATCTATGTGTGTCCTTGATCTGATCTTGGCAACACCCAAAATCAAACTGATAAGATCAGTAAATAGATCAGTGAATAGATCTTTTTTAACCCTACAACTTTTATCTGAAATACTTTTCTGTAAAACTTATATTTTCCGAGATATTCAGGTTCCTGATTCTTTTGGGACACTTTATATATAAAAGTGTCCCATTTTAATTTTCCAAATATCTCAAAAAATATAAAAGATATAGAAAAATATTTCAGATAAACTTTCATATCTTTTTGACGCCTCCACCTAGAAAAAATACAACATGATCAAAATGTGGCTTCCTCTAAATCATTTTTTTTTTGAAAGATTTTTCTATATCTTTCATATTTTTCGAGATATTTGCCTGGAGAAATTGAAATGAAGCACTTTTTCCAAGCTAATAATTCATTAAACGCTAAAAAAAAAGCATTTTTAAAAAAAAACATGAGTGGAAAGTTGTGTGACTTTGAGAGGGGAGAGAAGTTAGTGACCTTGAATTTGATCTTGAAGGCATATTTCAAAATCATTTGTAGGTCAACTTTGAAATTTCATATGGAACCTTCCCTTTTTCATTGCATATTCTTGTACTTCGAGAGCTTTTCAAAATACTATAATAAAACATTTCATGAAGTTTTCGAGTTATAAGGTTTGCAAGTTACAGCATCGCCAGCATTAGCATTGCCTAAGGTGTCCGACAGGCTAAAATCTTTTAAATGTTATTCAAAATCATGTTCTTGATAGCATTTCAAGATCAAAGCCATTGGAGATTAATCCTCTTATTTTCATTTTTTCACTAAAAATTCATTTTTTACGTTAAAATGAAAATAAAAGGCACAATTTCCAATGGCTTTAATTTTGACAATGGTATTCAAGACCTGAACAACATTCAAGAGGTTTTAGCTATCGGTCAGATACCTTGAGTAATACTAATGTTGACGCTACTAATGTTGACGTTACTGTAACTTTCAAGTATCGTAATTCAAAAAATAATTAATGAAAAACTATTTACTTTTAGGAAGCTCTCGACATCTGATATTAGATTCTGCAAACAAAAGTAGAGTGTTTTAAAAAAATCGATGTGATCTTGATCTGATGTTGGCGACGTCACATAAGATCAAACTGATAAGATCAGTAAATAGAATCCTACAACTTTTGTCTAAACAATTTTTCTCAATAATGTCGTGTTTCCGTGTGTAATATTTTATTTTGAACATTATGTATACTACTATATACTGTGGTCACAAAAAGTAAGTATAAGAATTAATTTAATAAAATTACGATTGTATTTATCCAAATTTATTTTGTTTTTGGGAATACAAATAAGTTTCCATCGTTTGCAAAAGACGGCGCCACTAATAAACTATAGTTAAAATTGTTTGATGTAAAACGACATATCGTAAGATTGGACATCCGACAATACCATAACCTTGAAATATTAGCGATTTTGTATCAGCATCATATATTTTTTTTTGTACGAAAATGTCGAGTTTTGAGCCGAATAAATGTCATTTGCGGGAACTTTTGATTTACTTCTTTAATTTGAAGAAATCTGCAGCTGATGCTCATAGATTGCTTGTAGAAACATATGATGATGCTGCCTTAAGCGAGAGAAGTTGTCGTGAGTGGTTTCAAAAGTTTAAGAACGGTGAATTTGATGTCGAAGACAAAGAACGTAGCGGAAGGCCGAAAGTGTATAAAGACGCGGAATTGGAAGCATTATTGGATGAAGATTCGTGCCAAACGCAAAAAGAACTTGCACTTATATTAGGAGTGACTCAACAAACAATTTCATATCGTTTAAAATCATTGGAAATGATTCAAAAGCAAGGGAATTGGGTTCCATATGAACTGAAGCCGAGAAATGTTGAACGCCGATTTTTCACATGTGAAATTCTGCTTGCCAGGCATAAACGAAAGGGTTTTTTGCATCGTATAGTTACTGGTGATGAAAAATAGATCTACTATGATAACCTAAAGAAGAGGAAATCATGGGGACCACTTGACCATGCTTCAACATCGACAGCCAAGCCAAATATTCATGGAAAAAAACTCATATTGTGTATTTGGTGGGATCAGCTTAGTGTCGTGTATTATAAGTTGCTCAAACCGAACGAGATCATTACTGGGGCTCTCTACCGAATTGATGAGATTGAGCCGAGCACTCAAGGAAAAAGCTCACTACTACTTCAGGCATGACAAAATTATTCTCCTGCATGATAATGCTCGACTACATGTTGCGGCGCCGGTCAAAACCTATTTAGAAACATTCAAATGGGAAGTTCTACCCCACCCGCCGTATTCTCCAGACATTGCTCCTTCCGATTACCACTTGTTCCGATCGATGACGCATGGCCTGTCTGAGCAGCACTTCACATTATACGAAGATACTAAAAATTGTATTGATGATTGGATAGCCTTAAAAGATGAAGCGCTTTTCCGACGCGGTATCCACATGCTACCAGAAAGATGGGAAAAAGTGGCTAGCGATGACCATTACTTTCAATAAAACATTATGTACCATTTTTTCACAATAAATGCTTAATTTTTGATAAAAAACGAAACTTATTTGTACTCCCAATGAAATAATCCTCTCCTATTCCTCCCAATCTTCTACATTTATGCCAACGTTTTTTTCCAAACCTTGAAGCATCTTTTATAGTCAATTTCAGATGTAGCCTGAAGTGCAGAGCATTAGCAAGAAAAGTGTAGGAGTATTCCGGTCTGGGTGCTGTCTTGACAAGAGCACAAATCAGTAAAAATTTATAACTGGTGGCAACACGCGATTAACAGGCCGCTCGCCAAGCCACTGACTGGTGGCGCTGATCGCGTGTTGCCCATCGACTAACAAGAGAGACTAGTACATTTGTTATTTCATCGTTCATTCATCATTCATCCTTCATTAAAACAATTTTATTAATTCTAGTTTGCTTTTAATTTGTTATAGTTCACTTAAAACTTAGACTTTGTTGTTTTAAAAATATTGTATGTGAAAGAGAAAAACAAAGGCAAATGGAAATATTGTACCAGATGTACAAGTATGAAATGACAATTTGAGAAACAGATGACGCACCAATGCAGTGTATTAGGTGTACAACTTTGCTTCCGCCGTTTTCCTATAGACGGCTTTAGCGGTAAGTGGTGGTCGAAATAAATAGATCATAGACGTCATACAATAAACTTGGGCATCTGTCAACATAACTCCA
>Ga0157363_1004650_pt1 | contig 12687 bp, 9 predicted proteins | sample AttsexASBM1_FD_111477 | JGI IMG/M metagenome (GOLD analysis project Ga0157363, IMG submission 111477) | Fungus gardens microbial communities from leaf cutter ant in Ribeirão Preto, State of São Paulo, Brazil - Atta sexdens ASBM1 | ecosystem: Host-associated > Fungi > Mycelium > Unclassified ...
CGCAAATGACGAGAATTTGGCTCGTAAACTGACATTTTCAATCGAGAATAACTTTATGATGCAGACAAATCGACTAATGTTTCTATGGGGTTATGTTGACAGATGCCCAAGTTTATTGTATGATGTCTATGATCTATTTATTTTGACCACCACTTATCGCTAAAGCTATCTATAGGAAAATGGCGGAAGCAAATTTGACACCTAATAATTGAAAAGTTAAAAATTAAATTTGTTTGATAAATGTTTACAAGAACGGAAATAGCTTCGATGCTCTTGACCTTAACATATTTTGTACATATATAACCCTGAATAATCTCCAACAAGTTTTAGCCGTCGTCCTTCGTTAAAAAATTATTAACATAAAAAGTTTCAATCAAAAATAATGTTTTATTTCTACTATACATATACAATATTAAATACTATTTTATAAATACTATACATATACAATATTAAATACTATTTTATACTTTCATTTACATTTAATGGATATAAGGGTAGTCCACTTAAATCGAACATCTTGAATATTTCGTTTATTTTTGATAATACGAAAAAATGTTTTAAATGAAAGTGGAACGATGTCAAGAGGGACTTATTTTAGTCACGTTGTTTTTTTTCTAAGTGGAGGCGCTAAAAAAATATGAAGGTCACCTCCACTTTTTTAAATGGAATTATGTGATTTTTTTTTAGATAACATGATTCCTCTAATTATTTTGCATATAAAAATATTAAGGTAGAGATAACTAAAAAATTAATAGTTTACGAAATATTTTATACTTTATTCTGATAAAAAATTTATTTAAGGAGATATTCAAAATGTTGCCCTTGAACTTCAATATATTTCTGGAGACAATATTTAAATGATTCTCTTACTCTTTCTGTCATTTTTGAATTTATCTTGCACATGCAACCAAAATACGCATTCTCCTGTCTAGTTAGTATATCATTGTAAACAGTGTTCTTTAATGTTCCCCATACAAGAAAGTCCAGAGGATTTAAATTAGGAGAACATGCAGGCCAATTAATGTGTCCTTCTCTACCTATCCAGCATTCCGGAAACATTTCGTATAAAACTGAACGTGCAACGCGTGCATTATGAGGCGGACAGTCATCATGCTGATACCACATCTGTAAGCGAGTTTCTAATGGCATTTTTTTCTAATAACTGTGATAATTGTTGGGACAAAAAATCAGCATATTTTTGGCCATTTAATGTTCTCGATAAAGAAAGAGCCAATGATTCGGTTTTGTAAAATATCTTACCATTTTGTAAAATACATTACAGCTCCATGGACGTTGACGTTCTATTTGTCGAAGCCACATTGGATTTTCAACTGATCATATTTCTTTTATTTAATTGTTCATGATTAGCAAAAATCGATTCATCAATAAATAACATCTTGTTGAAAAAGAATTTATCGATCTCCAACTGTTGTAGGGCCCATTGACAAAATTCCAACTGACATAATCATTCCCTTCAAGTTCTTGATGTAATGAAATGTGGACAGATGAAATGAGTGGCGTTTCAGAATGTGTAAAATATTAGGTGTAGTAAAAAGAAATCCATTATTTTTCCATTCAATTTCATGCAAAAATAATGGATTTCTTTTTACTACACCTAATACTTGTCTTTGAAATACTAGATTTCTTCTGTATTTGTCGAGAACTGATATGTGGATTATGTGCAACTGCAGCCAAAACCGCACATTGCTGAAGAATCGATCATTCGTAGTGATTGTTGGCGTGCATGATGGTCTACAAAATGAAAACTATATTTGAAACGGTTAACCATTCCAAAAATTTTGAAGATCCTAATACAGGGGGGTTCAAACACAAAATATAGAGAGGTTGTGAAGGGAATTATGTACTAATATTCTACGTTTTGGTATTCGAGAATATCATTATGAATGTTATATTGCTGAATTTTTTTTCTAAAGACTATATGCTTTTATATAAAGATTATGCGTTTCGCGGTTTCCTTTGTGTGCAGATCTATTCTTGAAATGTCAACGTTTCGTAAATCTTACAGTCCATTTCATCAGAGCGAAGAGCAGCCTGATACTGAATTGTTCCTCCGGGCTATTCCTTTTATATTACGCTACTTGGAGTGATGGAGGGAAAGAAGAGAATTGAGGGGGGGAGGGAGAAATGGGAGAAATTGGTCAATTTTCAATAACCGGGAGAATGATTTTCCATCAGAACAAGCAGATAATATCCGCAGTAACCAATATCCTTTCCAAAGCTAAATCCCTTCCACCAAACATCACTAGACAAGAGCAAATACCTGAACAAAGACACAGACATCAAGCTTTCAGCCGATAAAGGCAACATGATAGTAGTCATAACCATCAAACTATAAGAAAAAGATGAATTGTATGCTTTGTCCTTCTCTCGGACAAAGCATACAAAAAAACTTGACAAAGATCCAACTAATACAATTGCACAGAACACCAAGATCCTGATGAAAAAAAACAATATTCCCAGTAAAACCAAATCATTAAAATCTACAAATCCTCTCCCATCAAGACTATACTACCAAAAGTACACAAACCATCCCTCTCAGATTGATTGTCAGCGCCATACACTCTCCGACATATAATTCATCCCTCGCTTCCTAGTACAAACACTACAACCCCTCACTGGAAAATCCGAATCACACATAATTAACTCAATGGACTTTATACAGAGAAAAGATCCAAAAAATCCGATTATGTCCCAAAGATCTGCTTGTAAGTTTCGACGTAGAATCTTTTTACACAAGTGCCAATAAAAGACACATTAAACATAATAAAGGCCTCACATGAAGTTCTTTCCGACCTCATCCCATTAATAGAGCACTGCTTAAAAATCACTTACTTCTCCTATAACAACCAATTTTATGAACAAACTTCAGCAGCGGCAATGGACTCTCCTATTTCTCTTGTAATCAACATCTTCATGGAGCATTTTGAGAAAGAGGACTTTAGAAAAACACTCAAAAAGTATCAGAAATTTGATTCCATTATGTAGACGACACATTCGTGATATGGAAAGTCGAAATTCTTTATTTTTCTCAACAATCGACATCCAAATATCCACTATAGACATAGAGGAAAACGGAAAACTCTCCTTCCTAGATGTTTTTGTCTCTAAGAAAGCTGACGGTATCTGACCATCAAGTGTAAAAACAACATACGTAGATAGATACCTACATGTCGAGTCACACCACCACCCAGCACAAAAATAGTCTGCAATCAATTCACTTGTACATAGAGCTTTCTCTGACAAAGAACATCTACAGACAGAACTCACTTAAAACTAGCCTTACAGAAAAACGGACACAACAAAAAAGACATAATCAAAACAATCAATAAACATGCAAATAAGACAACAATCTCTGACACATAACCAGATGAAAGGATCTTATCCATTCTCCCATATATCAAAGGAACAACAGATCGGATGACAGGATATTACTAACATAAACAAACACAATATCCGCACTATCTTTAAACCATCCAAAATGATAGGACAAATTTTAAGAAATCCTAAAAATCAAAGATCTCTACTCCGTAAGAGTATACAAAATACCTTATTTCTGCAGGCAAGTATACATGAAGAAACCGGAAGAATAGTCAACCTACGGAAGAACACCAACGTGATCTCAGTCTAAAACACGTCATGCAATCAGCATTATCAGAACACAACAGGAACATCAAATGCTGTTTGATGAAACGACCACAATAATCATTACATCATACTTTCCAAGAAAGTAGAGAAGACATAGAGACACAAAAACATCCTAACAATCTAAATAGAGATAATGGATATAATACAAATAAAATATGGAAAACCACTTCTTCCGGTTATTAAAGACTGACCAATTTCCCCCCCCCTCACCCGCAATTCTCTCTTCCCTCTCCACTCCAATAAATAGCGTAATATAAAAGCAATGGCCCAGAGGAACAGCTCAGAAAGAATCTGATCTCGCTCTGATGAAGTGAACTGAAGGTTCAAAATGTTGGCATTCCAAAAATGAGTCTGTACATGTAGGAAACCTGCGAAACGCATAATCTTTATATAGAAAGCATTCGTGGAAGTCTTAAAAATACTATATACTTTTGATAAGTGTATTGAAGATTTTTTTTAAATTATGAGCAAATTATATTCGATAGATAATTCAACACAGATATTAATGGTTCATTACTATTAAATTTTAGTTTGCAAATAATTTGCTTCGTTCAAATCATTGAGAATGTCCCATCCCATCTCCCCTCTCTGTTTGGGGGCGCACGACTTTTATCTGAAGTGACTTTCATTCATTTATATATAATTATATATACAATATAGTCGAAATAAGACATTATTTTTCCTCCTTTCGTTAATAACTTTTTAAGGACGAACAACTCATATGTCAAGAGCTGCTTCCGTTATTGTAAACATTTACCGATAATCTTATCGAAACGCCTTGCACTAATAGCCGTAGATTCAATCCTTCATTTTTTTAAAAATCAATGGATATCGCCTCGATACGAATGCCTTGTCTGGGGCCTTTTAACTCTCAAATTAACATCCCATGGTTTCAGAATCTTTTGAAGCGTATCCTTAGTCTCCTCGAATGAAGCAAATTTAACGGTCGCTGCTGGGAAGAACTACCGAACTAATATTGTAGATCTTGAAACATCAATGACATGATTTCGCCCTACATAAACAATCGATTTCCGGTAATATAGCATAATTTTCCGTAGACGTAAGCGTGGAAATTGCTTCGGATCTATAACTCGTCTATCTAGAACTCGTTGATACCGAAACACTAAACTCTGAAAGAGCATTTTCTGAACCGCACTTCTAATCTCGCCATTTGAATCCGCGAATACTGACAAATCTGTATCAGTTTTATGTAAAGATAATGTGTAGCGAAACTCAGTTAGAGTATCCTTTACCGCGCTCTTAATTTCGCCAATCGAATCAGAGGACATCATTAGATTATTATCTAATAACATCATATGCATTCGACAGCTCATAGAAAGCCTTCTTTCGCGGAGATCAATTTTGTTTAGATCTTTTCTCTATCGATACTTTACTGACTAACACTAGTTTATTTAGCAGCATTAGCCTTTCTGATAGATCTCCTCAACGCGTCAAGTCTTGTCATATTTATAACAATAATCGCCATATTTATCCGACAAGTTGGATTGATTTGAAGCGTTAGGAGACTATTTTGCAAGATCTCGCTTGTTTTTATTTTTGTTTTGAGATGCTTTGTTTACTGATGCATCAGTTAGGACGCCGAAGCCTCGCCGTCCGGTCTTTGAACCTCGCGTGACAACAGAGCCAATTAGGAATTCAGATGTATGCGCAGATGTACGATTATCAGAAACGTGAATTCGTTAATCCGAGCCAAGGAAATTGATTGATTAAGATGACCACCAAAATCCATTTGAATAACTAGAACAATACTTAAAAGCCAAATAAGAAGTTCTTTAACATATTAGAGTTACAACAGAGATGCCCCACAGGGAAGAAGCGATAAAAAAATGATCGATAAATCGGAGAGTTCATAGAAATACGTCTATCTATATTCACATCGGATCAGAGAGAGAGAGAGAGAGAGAGAGAGGGGGGGAAGAAAGGAGAAGGAAGTGGGAGATAAAGATGTCTTTATTTATAAAGCGCTTTAGGTGATAACCTCTCAAGTAGATAATCAAAGCATATGTATAGTAATAATAAACATACGTATTAATAATACATAAAAAAATCGACCAGATAATATGTGGAATACACAGTACTCATAAAGAAAAAAAAAAACGAAAAGAAAAAAATTGAATATAAATTTAAATAAAAAAGAGTGCTTATTTATTAGCCGAAATGTAAAAACAAAAAGCTAATTACCATAATTATTAAAGTTATTATAATATTATAATATTATACAAATAACTGTACAGTTTATTTTTAAAGTCATATAGAGAGATAGCATTATGGTTATCAAGTGGGATGCCATTCCACTTTAATGCAGTACATCTGAAAGAACGTTTGTAAATTTCGTACGACGTAGCGGAAGTGGCAATTTATCGCTATGAGCTCTAACAAAATGTTGAAGTACATGACGCTACCATATAGTTCATCATAAAATATGGAAGGACAGAACAGAAGTCCTTCTTCGATTTTAACGCTTGTAATGTTATTCTTTAGACCGAATTAAGAGATACGTATTTTTGTATACGTATTTTTAAAGGGTGAAACACCTCTTTGAAGAAAATCGATTTTTTTCTTTCAAAGTGAATATCTTCGAAACTATTGTATAAGGAATAGAAAAAATTCACCAGAATAAAAATTGAATGGCTTCAAGAGTACTTTATAATTATATTGTAAAAAAATTTTTTTATAAATTGTTTATAAATTTTTTATAAATTTATTTATAAAACCCTCACTACTTAACTTTTTTTAAAACAAATTTAGATTTTTTTATGCTGAAATAGAAAGTTATTATTACAAATTAGATTAAGACAAATTTAAATTATATTTTAAGACAAATTCAATCATATATGGTAAAATCACTTTCCAAAAAATCATTTTCCAGAAATAATTATAAATGTACTTCTATATACATATTCTAGAGTGACAATTTCGCTCGGATCTATACATATCTGGGTATTCGGATATAAGGATAGTGATATTATTCGTACTAAATTATAAATATTAATCGGGTTCTTGGAATTAAAAAATATAATAAAATATATGAATAATAAGAGCATATACACAGCGCGAAAATTGATGCGCAAATTTCTATAATTAACAAATAATGTCTACATAGAACATAAATGTACAATAATTATCTGTAATCATCTTATTTGAACGTTTCGGTTTTCTTCAAATCATCATCAGTAAATCCATAGATGGAGAGCTTGATAAAAATCTCGTAATAATGTTGGAATTCCAACTCTATGTGAGACTGAGGATGAGCATTTTCCTACTTTCTGAGAATAGCCGTAATTTGTCTCTTCGTTAAAAAGCCAAGTGACTGTCTAAAGACCAAATTATGCAAAGAAGTTAATTACATTGTTATATTTTGTATAATGTACTACTCATTCTTATTCTCCACAGATCACAAATTCGTTATTCCAAATGTAAGAAATCAATTTTTATAAAGGAACGTAACAAGAAAAAAAATAAGACTTAATTTTACGATACATATTTATAACATATGTTTTTCTAACTGGAATCAGACAAGTAGTGATCAAAATTATTCTGTGAGTCACGTAGAGAATGATACGTTATAAAAAGTCAAATTATTCTAAATGTTAATATTTAAAAATGAAACAAAAATCAACTAAACCCGAATACATGAAGTCACTATTTAAATCTTTCTAAAATGCTCACATACGAATGGTGCAGAAATTCTGATTGTAAATTCAAACTGATTGCAATTAAATATGTAGCATTTCTGATATGATTTTCTCTTACTTAATTTTCTTTCTATGTCCAATATTTTTATATCTTCTCATTAAAAATCATGACTATTCCAATCTATAATATGTTGTGTGATCATTGATTCATTAGACATTTTTCTATTAATTTGATTTCTGTGTTTTTTGATTCTTGTTTTTAATAATCGTCGCATTTGACCAACATAGATTGCATCACAGTCTCGACACTGTATTTTATAGACTACATTTTTATTAGAGCTTGATGAGAGTCTATCTTTGTGGTCTTTAATAATGCAGTCTAATTTATTGAGGCTACAATAACACAGATTGATTTCCATATCCTTCATATTTTTGAATTTCTCAGAAATTTGAGGCATATAGGGAACCGTAAACTAGCTTTTCTTTTCAGTTTCAACTACTTCAGTTTCAATCTCTATATCACTGTTACCTTGTTTAGGATTTCTTTGGGAAATAATATTTTAACCTTGAATTTATTACTCTGAATATAAACTTAATTGGGTAATCATTATCCAAGAATGTATTGATTATTAATTCTATGTTTTTTGAGTAATATTTATATTTTGGATGTAACAGAACAGTCTTATCTACCATATCGATGATTGCACCTTTCTTTTGTACTAGCGGATGGAGATCAATGGTAATTGACAAATCTACCAGAAAATGTCGATTTATGAAATCAATCACATTTTATTCTTTATTACAGTTATGTCGAGGAAATTTATCCGCTCTACAATTTCTAATGTAAACTTTATTCTTGAATGCAGTGAGTTGAAAGTGTCAAGAACTTTATTGATAGAGTCATACTGAATTGCCAATGCGGTATTGTCCACGTATCTAATGTAAAAAGATATTCCAATTGTCAAACTCTCCTTTTTGATATTATTTGGTTCTTACATTCGAATATTAAAATACAATACTCTGCGGATCTTAATCTGGATATTCGAATACGTCTGGATCCAATCTTTCGAATCCATTATCTCATAAATCCGATTTCTGGATTAAATTACAGACTTTACTAGAGGAAAATCGCTGAAACTGACATAAGTTTCCTAAAGTAACACTTATTTCTCAGAAACCAGTTATTACACTTTATTAATACTACGGCGGTATGTGGTCGCTTTGGAAGAGATTTTTATCCAAATGATGAGACTTGAAGTGCACTACTATTTACAATATATTTACACAATATATTTACAATATATTTATAATATATGTACAGGTTGAATATATAGTATTCTCCATAAGTTTGAGAACACCCTACGTTTTACAGATTTGTAAATAATTATTAATTGAAAAAAAAACGAAATAAAAGTACATACATACATTATAGATATAAGGCCGGCGTCCCAGGCGGCGTGTGAGGCGAGAGTTCCAACGGCTTCGGTGGTGTTTCCCACTCGTTCCCGAAAGTCTGCATTCCCATGGCCTTCGGCGGCCATGGGTCATTTCTGGTAAGGGAGAAACGGTAGTTAGCGTCGCTGATAGCGGTGAGATAGCAGCCGGAACCGAGGTAGTTAGGTAACGTGTATTTGCGGAGTTGACTGTCCCACGCGCTAAGTAATATCCATGACAGTCGCGTTAATCTCTGTTGCTGAAGCGATATCTTAAGCAGTAGAAATCTCCATCTCACTGCTTTCGGTGACGGTGGTCCTTTCGACCTTATCGTGGGGCAACGGGGGCTGTGTGGGAATTGATCCTATGGTGCCGTACACGGCGCTGCTGCTCGTTGTCTTCGCTTGTACCACGTAAACTGCCAATTCCTGCTTTCTTATTGTATTTCTCTGAATTTGTTGATAATTTTTCGCGCGATTCTTATAATCTTATTGCTTTGTCGGAAACGTGGCTGAAGCCCCACATTCCCGATAAGCTCGTCGAGCTTTTTACATGCGCCATAAATTAGATGTGAGGATGTTTGCTTCATCACCTGAGCTCTGCTGCAGTATTTGCTCGTGAGTTTCCGGGGGGGAGGCCGACTTCTCTTGTTGGGCATTGTTTATCATTCTCCGAAGGTGGGTCACCTAGCGGTCTTCCTCGGCGGAAAGCCGACTTCGAGAAATTCCTCCCCTCCTACTTATCTACAGCAATCCTTGAGGATTTTAATATAGATTTGAATTGCCAATCGTTTGCTGATTCCTTGCGAGACTTCTGTATTGGCAATCGTTTGTTTATTGTGTCCTTCTCAGAAACTCATCACACAGCTTCTTCTCATACTCGTATAGATCATTGCTTCGTCGAAGTGATCAGTTATTGCTAAAGTCGTTCTAGCAGCATGCTCTCTCTTTTCTGCACGACCTTATTGACGTCACATTTGATTATGAATTTCTCCGCTTTCCGCCTTATACGATATCTACTCGAGACTACTCTAATTTTAACCTCGAAGCGTTCCACTCCTCTCTTCATTGCCTTGACTGATCTTCAGTGACTTCCTTTATAAACCTCGATATCAACATCAACATCTTTAATGAATACCATGAAATTCGTAATTTCCGCTCCGAATGTTTCATGTAGAAAGACCTCCTGCACTATGGATTGATCACTCCATTCAAGTTCTCATGGGCAGAAGATATACTGCCAGAAGAACTTTTTGTTTATATCCGATATTTTGAGGTTTTCCGCTCTTTGCTCAATAAGGTGAGTCGGAGGCGCGACCAAAAAACAGGTACCTGATGCAGCGACTTAACTCCGCTACCTCTTCGGTGCAGCTCTGGTCGATGCTCTGGTCTCTTCTGGCCTGGCTAGGCAGAAGAACTCTCCACCTCCTAACACTCCATTTAATAACTTTAACTAGTTCTTTTCCTCTTCTTACATCTTCTCTTTCTCTTCCCCTCCTCTCTCTCTCTCTCTCTCTCTCTCTCTCTCTCTCTCTCCAGTTTTCTCTATCATATCTCCTTATCCTCTCTCTTTTCTGTCTGATTCATCAATATTTTATTTGCTGCATATAACTGCCGATATTCTCTGTCTTGCGCTCCCTCAGCTCCCTAGTCGTCAAACGCTACGTCAAACGCCACTAAACCTGATGATGTTAGTCGTCGTCTGGTCCTGGACAGTCTTCCTATCACCTTTTTCTTCATCCTTGACCTGCTCAATTATTCCTTAATCTCCTCTTCATTCTCTTCCATTTGGAAGAAATCTTATGTTATATTAAAATCAAGAATCCTTCGTCTCCTTCCGATTTTTATCCAATCTCCTTTCCATGTTTCCTTTCCAAGGTCTTCGAGCGCATTGTGTATGACCAGCTTTCCTGTAATTTTATCATTACATTATCATCACCTCCTCGATCCTCTCCAAACGGGCTTCAAGCGCGACAATAGCTTACATATAGCTCTGGTCAAGCTCACAGATGATGTGCGCTTTGCCATTGATCGAAGAATGATTATCTTACTAATCCTATTGGATTTCTCAAGGCCTTTGACTCGGTCCATCATTCCATACTGTTAAATAAACTCATAAACTATCGCCTGTTCCGCTCCGTCCTTGATTGGATCAGTTTCTATCTGGTTTCTTGCTGGTCGTTCTCAATGCGTGGACTCAATAGCTTCTCGGACTGGGCAACTAATCAGATTGATGTTCCTGAGGGTACAGGAGAGGCTCAGGTACTCTTTGGAATCGTTACTCTTTGCCCTATTCATTAATGTATATATAATGTATATATAATTCATTAATGTATGTATAATGATAATCTCTGATACTTTCTCAAGCATTGCAAGCACACCTTATATGCAGGTGATTTGCAAATTTACTTACACTTTTCTCCTGCCAATCGAAAAGACCTTGATTCTTATCAAAGAGGACATCACTACTGTTGCGCGATGGGCATCTTGCAATCATCTGATACTGCATGCTGACAAGACCAAAGCCATCTTACTTGATATTGTCCGCTTCATCAATAATATTCATGAGAGAGATAACATAGAATTATTATTTTTAAAACAACACTCCGATAGAATTTTCAAGTCAAGTTATTAATCTTGATATTATGAACACGAAGATTCTGAACAAATCAACGTTCTCTCACATAAAGTGAATGTTCTATGGCCCTAAAGTATCATAAGCAGCTTCTCGATTCTATTGCGCACACGACTTCTCTTTAATTTTTTCTATTCTTCGATTATTGCTCAGTAATCTTCATGGATTTGACTGGTCAGCAGAAACTCAGTATTAAGCGCTTGATGAATGCATGCGTGTGTTTCATTTTCAGTCTTCGCATGGATGATCATATTTCACATTACTATGGCTTACTGTGTTGGTTGACTGCGGATGATAGAAGAAAATTTCAGTTTGACTATTTTCTGTATTCCATTCTTAAGACCGGGACTTTTCCTAGTTGATAAACTAAATTTCTGCCCGAAACTTCGAGTTACTTCGCGTGTCTCTCCTCTTGATTTTACCGTAACTTCCTACTTGAAGAACATCTTCTTATTCCTTCGTTCATGTCGCTTTTTCAACATACCATAAACTCTCTTCCTAGTAAGATCAGAGAATTAGAGTCTCTCTTTTCTTTTAGGCTCTCTTCTGTCATTTGCAACGTCGTGGGGAAGTTAGAGCATCAACTCAACTTATTAACGTTTAGTATTGTCTTGTCTGTGTTTTTTTTTTACATTTTTTATCTACATTTCCATCTTCATCTTCACTAGAATTTTTCTTGTATTTTTTCTTTTTTATATTTTTGTATTTTATTTTTCACTATTCAATCATTACTTATCTTTTTATTCAATTAGTGTTTATATTTATTTTTATTTTTCTTGTATCATATTCATCTTCTATTGGTGCAATATTACAATTCATTTTAATTATTGCTCACCTCATCTTCTTGGTAATGTTGTTATAGTTATCTTCAACTTTATTAGTATTTTTGTATTTTTGTATTTTTATTTTTATTTTCCTTTGTATGTTAAATTTATAATTTCATCATTGTGTGTTAATTACTGTATTCTTTTTATGCACAGTTCTTAGAGAGTTCTCGCTCTAGAACTATAATAAATGTTTAATCAATCAATGAATTAATCTTTCTCCCACTCTCCCCCTCCCCCTTCCCTCTCCACTCTCTCTCTCTCTCTCTTTCTCTCTCTCTCATAATTTCGCTCTCTCTTTCCCTCTCGCGCTCGCATATGCACGCGTATGCACGTATATGCACGCGCGTACACACACACACACACACACACACACACACACACACACACACACACACACACACACACCCACACACACACACACACACACACACACACACACACACACACACACACACACACACACACACACA
>Ga0157363_1004652_pt1 | contig 12686 bp, 2 predicted proteins | sample AttsexASBM1_FD_111477 | JGI IMG/M metagenome (GOLD analysis project Ga0157363, IMG submission 111477) | Fungus gardens microbial communities from leaf cutter ant in Ribeirão Preto, State of São Paulo, Brazil - Atta sexdens ASBM1 | ecosystem: Host-associated > Fungi > Mycelium > Unclassified ...
GCTGCAGAATCGCATCGAATGCTTGTCGAAACTTACGGTGAGCATGCTCTTGGTAAATCACAGTGCTTTGAGTGGTTTAAAAAATTCAAAAGTGGCGATTTTGACGTGAGAAACGAAGAACGTGGAAAATCACCGAAAAAGATTGAAGACAGCGAATTGCAAGCATTGTTGGATGAGGATGATGCTCATATAACAACTCGCGGATCAATTGAATGAAAGACAGCAGGAAAACCGAAAAATCACTTGCGAAATACTGCTCGCCAGGTACAAAAGAAAGTTTCTCCATCAAATTGTGACTGGCGATGAAAAGCGGATATATTTTGAGAATCCTAAGCATAAATGATCATGGGTAACTCCAGGCGAACCATCGACATCGACTGCAAGGCCAAATTACTATGGATGGAAGATAATGCTCTGTGTTTGATAGGATCAGAAAGGTATAATCTATTATGAGCTGCTAAAACTTGGCGAAACCGTTAATACTGAACGCTACCGACAACAAATGATCAATTTGAATCAAGCTTTGTATGAAAAAGGACCGAAATATCAAAAAAGGTAACACAAAGTGATTTTGCTTCATGATAATGCAGCATCACAGCAAAACTGGTCAAGGAAACGATTGATTGGGAAATACTTTCGCATGCGGTTTACTCACCAAACTTGGCTCCGATTATCACTTATTTGCCTCGATGGGACACGCACTTGCTCAGCAGCATTTCACTTATTCTTACGAAGATGTACGAAAATGACTAGATGACTAGTTTGGCTCAAAAGAGCAACAATTTTTTGACGTGGCATCCATAAATTGTCAAACAGGAAAAAATGTATAGCTATCGATAAGCAATACTTCGAATAAAATATTTTTTATCATTTTCATGCAAAAATGTGTATTTTTTATTAAAAAATTCCAGTTTCATACTTACATACCTGGTAAACAATAAAACGATTCAAGTGATTCATCTCTTTCTCCACTCCGAATTACTTAAGCATTACTTAAGCATTACTTAAGCGGTAAAACGCTTCAAGTAATGCTCTTTTTACTACGCTCCGAATTGCTTAAGCGATAAAAAGCTTCAAGTGATTCACCCCTTTCTCTACTCAGAATTACTTAAGCGGTAAAATGCTTCAAGTAATTCATCTCTTATTCTGCTCCGAATTGCTTAAATAATAAAACGCGTCAAATGATTCACCTGTTTTTCTACTATAACTTAATCGGTAGAACATTTTAAGTGATTCATCTCTTATTCTACCCCGAATTGTTTAAGCGATAAAGCGCTTCAAGTAATTCACCTTTATCTCTACTCTGAATTACTTAAGCGATAAAACGCTTCAAGTGATTTATCTCTTTCTCCATTCAGAATTACTTAAGCGGTAAAATGCTGCAAATAATTCATCTCTTACTTTGCTCCGAATTGCTTAAGCGGTAAAACGCTTTAAATAATTCACCTCTTATTCTGCTCCGAATTACTTAAGTGATATAACGCTTCAAGTAATTCACCTTTTTCTCTATTCCGAGTTACTTAAGCGATGGAATGCTTAGTAGTTCGTCTCTTTCTCTGCTCCGAATTGCTTGAGTGGTAAAACGCTTCAAATGATTCACACTTCTTTTCTCAACACAGAATTACTAAAGCTGTAAAATGCTTCAAATAATTTTCCTTTTCTGTATTCACAGTTGCTTGAGCAATGGAACGTCTTAAGTAACACACGGTTATTCTTCCTAGAACCAAATCATAACTCCTGGAAAATCTATCTCTTTTCTCCTTATCTTCAGAATTATCTTTTCCTTTTATGTTCTTCTAATTATCCATCATAGGCACGAGAGAAAATTTTAATAGATGGTTTGACGAAACAGATACAGAGCAAGACGCAAGAAATGAGCCAAGCTCGAGAAACTCGGAAAAGCTAACGTCCCAATTATTACGCGGATACAGACAATTTATCTCTCCTCAAGCCCGTCAACTAAAAAGTGCTTATTTGTATCAAAAATATCGAGATCAAGAATCTCCCGACTTCTCTTTGATAGATCTTACTTGCAACAAGCCAACCGATAGTTCCCCAGGAATACATCTTCAGACCCTTCCTTGGATTTTGACTTCCCTTCTCTCTCCTATTTTCCTATCCTCGATAATTTCCAAAACACAGAATTCTCTGCTCCTTCTCACTCTCCAGTTCTTCCGGAAGACAAGTCCTGCGATGAGATATTTCAATTGAATATCTCATCAAATCTATAAGAAGTTCCTCTCCTCCTTTTTAACACACACACACACACACACACACACACACACACACACACACACACACACACACGCACACACACACACACACACACACACACGCACGCACGCACGCACACGCACGCACGCACGCACGCACACGCACGCACGCACGCACGCACGCACGCACGCACGCACGCACACAGAAACCTATTGTATTTTTCACTAGCATCGATCACTAGCATTTTTGTAAAACAATCACATACACGGAACTTACTCTTCATGTACATATTTTTTTATATTATTGCAAATTTCATACAGTAATATGATTATATAAATACGCGCATATATCTGTGTCTAACCTTAATTAAGAGAACTATAGAAAAATTATATATGAATATTTCTAAATGATTGCTTAAATTTTTTTTCGCCGTCCTTCCGATTCACTGCATTTTGACAAAAATCGTACAGATCCAATCCTTAGTCAAAAGGATTAAGTTCCTCGATTTAAAAGAAGATCGACGGATGCACCATCTCAGATTGGGTAAGTGTCGCATATCGACGTTTACCCACATTTGGAACATAATCAAGTGCCTCCGACGTATAGCTCCCGCCTCAGAGCGATAATCACAAAAGCGGTGTCAATTGTGTCCTTTGGCTCTCTCCTAATTCCTTCCACTGAAATAAAAGAATTTTGGAGCCTGGACGTAACAATACAAACGAAAAGAATTGTGATGCAAATGATTACTAACAATACCGAAACTGCACCAGTTTACAGATTTAAAAGTTTACAGATTTTCATATAGAATGTGGAAGTTTTAGCTCTTACTCCTATTTAAAAATTGAGTACAATCACCCCCTTGAAGGTACAAATGATAAAAAAGGTAGTACAAATCGATACAAATGTTCTTGAAATAACACCGTTTACAGATTTAAAATATCATAAAGGATGCCGAAGTTAGCTCTGTCCTCTATTTTAAAAATTTGGTATCTTCCCCTTGAGAATATAAACGAAAAGAAATGTGGTACGAACGAGTACAAACTGAGTTTAATTTAATGCGTATCAAAAAAATTCTTTTTCTTGAAGTTGGGTTCTAGTTTCACATAGGTCTTATCTTGACTCACTGGGCGATTTTAGGGACGGCTGTCAGTCTACGTCGCAATGTACATTGTATTATTGGAAACTTCAAGTTTTTCTTCTTTGCTATGCTTCGTCGTGTAGCAAAGAAGAAAAAATTGAAGTTTCCAATAATTTACTATAGAGAGTAGAGCCTATATCGCCACTGACAATCTTCCCTGAAATCGGTCGGCGAACCCAGTTGAAGAGGGAAGCGCTCGGCGGCGCGATTGGCTTGTAAGACACTACTGACAGACCTGTTCTAAATAATTATCACAAATTTATTCCTTCAAATATCAATTCATTTCAGTTAATTTCAATTTATAGTTCCAGTTGGAACTCGGATAAATTAAAGTGAACTTCAATTTTCAATTAATTTAAATTTATTTTCAAATGTTGAGATAAAATGTTAACTTTAAAAGTACGAGGATCAGTAAATTTTTAGAAAAACACATAGTAAAACACATTTTTTTTTTGATCGATTTATTTTTATTTCTCAACATAATCTCCTTTCAGCTCGATCCTCGAACGATTCTCCAACTTTTTCAAGCCGTCCGAATAAAATGATTTGTCCAATTCTTGAAAATAAGCCTCTGTTTCGGCGATGAAATGCTCGTTGCTCTCTAGTGATGAATCTCTTTCCTCCGAACCATTTCTTCAGGTTTGGAAACAGAAAATATTGTCGCAAGAGGTTAAATCTGATGAATATGCTGGATGGGGAAACAATTCGTAGAATTCATTGAATTTGACCATCGGTGCCGGGCACGTATGAACCCGTGCATTATCTTGATGGAAGAACACTTTCTTCTTCGCCAAAAACAGGGACGTTTTAAAATGTTGTTGAAATGAATGTCCAATAAGGCTGCATAGTAACCGCCATTGATCGTTTGCTTCGACAGAAAATAATCGATATGAATTATATTGCATGCATCCCAAAAAACATCACCTTTCTGACTGACTTTACGGTTCTTCGCCTTCTTCGAAATTGGTTCACCCGGTGAAGTCCATTGTTTTGACTATTCCTTCATCTCGGGTGTGAAGTAATGGATCGAGATTTCGTCCACAGTAATGAATCGACGCAGAAATTCACCTGGATTACATTGAAATATCTCAAGCATTGTTTTGAAATCGTCACACGGTCGCGCTTATAGTCCACAGTGAGCAAACGCGGCACCCATCTTGCCGATAGCTTTTTCATATCCAATTGTTTGTGCAAAATTGAAATCATTGTGCCATGTGATATGCCTGTGATCTCAACAAACTCGCTCATATTTTCACTCAATCAAAACAATATCGTGGACTTTATCGATGATTTCTGGCGTAGCATTCTCAATTGGATGTCCCGAACAAGGTGTATCACATGTGGATGTACGACCACGTTTAAATTCATTCACCCAATTGTATACAGTAATCGCAAATGCTGGTGCAGATGTGCTATGAACATCCAACTCGGTTTTGATTTCTTTCGGCGTTGAACCTTTCATATGTAGATGTTTGATCACGAAACTCGTTTTTTTTTGCAAAAAATACAAAGATTGTTCACATTAATCTACAGAAATGAAACCACGCGATTTTGTTCAAAATTTGATAGTAATCAGCTGAGAGATGCTACGTGTCAAAAAGTAATGTGACACTGCGAGTGCCCTTTGACAGATTTTCTAAGAACCTATTGACTTGTCCTCGTACATATTTGTATTTCTCTCTTGTAATAAGTTATTATATTAAACTTATATATCAAAATTATTATTATTAAAAAACTTTAATGATTCATGGTTCAAGCATTTCGGGAAAATCTTGTTTTTTTGAGTTGTGTGGTAAATGAGTGATATTCTTTACATTGTGTAACTAAATTTCGGTCACAAAAGTGCAATCTCTGTACGCTATTTAATTACCGTCTGTATACTGCAATATGCTTTTAATTATTCTGTCCAAAATTCTCTCATAATAGGTTTTGAAGCGTTTCTTTTTGAGACATGCAATAATTCGGGAGTGCTTCTTCAAAAGAATAAAAATCCGTCAATCTTCAGGATTATCATAAAAGATCACAGTGATAACAATATTGTAATCGCTTCTACTATCTATAAAATGTTACTGCCATCCACGGATACATTGTTTGCCGTATGCAGCATGTACTATGGTGATATCCGACTGCGCCACTCCAGTTTCCGCTGTAAAAGAGAGTACGCGCGCGCCGCCACGATCGTTCATTCACAACCACTTGCTCGACGGAGTAACATCGCTTCGTCTCTACAAATCTGTCATTCGCAATTGTACAAATAGAAGAATTAACTAGCCTCATTTCTTCCTTTTACTCTCGCAGCAGAGTGAAGTGCGCCATTGAAAATCGTGACAGGATGAGAACCAACACTATTTCCGGTCTTTTCTCGCTCTACTTGTTGATCATCCTACTCGTGATCTTAGTTTCCATCAGTGATAAGGCATATACTAAACGTAAGTGATATTTCGCTTGTATTCATTAGTTTATACATTTAATTCTAATTTCTATAAACAACTAGGATTGTTCAAAACATAATGACGGTTTATCAATAATTTTGAAGTATTTTGTATTAAGAAATGATATAAGAACATTATAAAGTTAAATTATTTTAATTTGAATTTACATACAAATTATATAAAGCAATAAATAAATCTTTACTGCGTTATATCATTATCGCATAATACTAATAGTATTTGTTATCTGTCGAATATTTACGGTTTAACATTTTAATAGGTAAAAAAATAATTCATTTTTTCTCGATTTTCGATACACAATATTTTTGAAGAATATTAGTAAAATATAATTTTTAAATTTCTATACTTTTCAAATTTATAATCATATATTAATAATTAAAAGTTTCTAGAAATAAAATTTTTTTTCTTTGAAAATGTTTACAAACTTTAGCATAAAAAATAAATAACACAATTTTATTTTTTATTAAAATTTTAATTTTAATTTAAGTAATTTTATCAAAACATAAAAATTATTACATGTATTAAAAATAAAAATAACATTAAAATTATTACATATACATTAAGAGTAAAAGTGAGATATCAAACTTTTAAAATTAGTTGGATACGCAACAGAATTTTTAAAATATATGTTTACGGTTTTCTTGAGCTGCCAACTTGCGAACTGAAAATCTTAAAAACTTTGAAATGTATATAGAGTTTTTTTCTTATTAATGTTTTTAATCTGTAATGTAATCTGTAAAACTAATTTCCTTTTACGTATATTACATGAGTAATTGATCTTAGTTGCTTATGGAACGCATTTTTAATAAGGACAAAGAACAATAATTTACAAACAAAATTGTTTCATAAATTATTTTGATCATCAATCACGATATATATATATATATATTATTTCTAATGTAATTGTCTTATTTACATTTTAATTATTTCATATCTGTTTTTATTTTTTAATTACTTTATATTCATTTTGTGTATTTCTTTTAAATTGCTAATTAATATTTGTGTTTTTTAATTATGCCAAGTCAAAATCAGATATTCGCGAAATTTGTTCATTTAAATTATATTTGATTCTGTTTGGAAAACAAGAATAAACAAATTTCTATGTATATTTGAATAGTATCTTGTTAAAAAAATTTTTTAATTAATATGTCATAAATACAATAGTTTACATAAGCTTAATTTAATTTATGTTATTTTGTAATAAGAAATAAGACAAAAATTTAATTTGATAAATTTTTTTAATAGAATGAATTTTTTTAATGACCTAATAATTGAGTAAATCTTTCTTGTAACACACAAGAATGAAATCACATGTATAAATTAATAAAATATATGTAAGAAAGCCAATTAAAGTAAACACCAGCTGTTCGGATGCATAGAAATTTCTTTATTCTCGTGTGAACAACAATAACGAAATATATAGACGTTTCAACCTTTCGTTTCAGGTCTTTTTCAATATAAATAATAATATATATTTATTAATACACATATATAAATATACGTATTAATAAATATAAAATTTTTAATAGAATTTATTATACTTTCCACTAATATTTCTATTATCATTATTAATGCATTATGTGTCATTTAGAGCTCGGTCGTATTTAAAATAACTTTATTTAAAATGTGTATTTTAAATAAAAAAAAAATTAATAAATATTTAGTAAATTTTACATTTATTATTTTTATATTTTCTTTTGTTTTTTTTTGATATTTCCTTCTAATATTTCTTATTTAATATTTTGAACAATCTATTATATATTTTTTATTTAAATATGTTGTATCAGTTTTTTACCGACTCCTGAGAGTTTATATATTTCTTTATATATTAAATAAGTTTTTGAAACTTATTTTTTATTTCTTTTTTTTATTTCTCTAGTTTTAATAAGTCATATTAGTTATTTTATTGAACCCTGCTATTCAAGTATTGAAGAATTTCATATATACATATATGTTAATATATATTATATTATAATACATTATTTATTTTGTTATTCAATACTATAATAGTTATAACAATATCGTATATGTGAAAATTGAAATGTAGAACATTTAAAGAGGCAAAATCATTATCGTTTTGTATTAGAATGTTTATTTAAAACATGTTTATATAGCTAACATAAAGGCTAATGAGAGGCAAACGCAGATGATTAGACGTAAAATCTTAATAATAAAATTGCGAATCCTCTACCGATAAAGTATGTCTTCTTTATTTTGAACATTTCAACTCGTTTGGAGTCTTCTTCAGCAATATAAATATACATATAACAAAAAGCTCACATATCCAAAAAGATTTTGTCTTACAAATTGCCAGAGATAAAGTGATGTAAAATCTAGCGATACAAAAACTAATTAGTATGGAAGAATGTAAAACAATAAAGAGTGGAGTGATCTCAGTAGACAAAGAGCGTGTCAATCTTACTCTCTACCTAATCACCTGTGTTTGATTCTCATCTTGATTTATGTTAGTTATATGTATATTTTACAGATTGAGAGTCTTATATAATGATTATTGTTTTTCTTAATTAAAACATGTTTCTTATTTTATTTATAAGTTATTATTTTTAATAAATTTTTGAAATTAACTTTTTATTTTAAATAAGAAATACCATATTTGCTTGTTTTTCCCTCAGGTATTTAATTATTACTAATATTGTATAATTTATTTGCTTAAGAACTTGTATATTATTCTAATATTGATTTTTATAATAGACAAAAACTGTCAGTTGAGGAGAGAATATAGTATTAGAATGCATACATAGTTCATTCATATTAGCTATTAAAATTTGAGATTTATTGAACAACATGAGATATGTATATTGAAGATGATTCAATGTACATACCAGTGAGTCGAAACGTTTGTAATTTTTGATGTAATTTTGAAGAATAAATATGTAATGTTATTTATAATGTTAAATTTATAGCACGATAATCCTGCTTGGCTTGTAGTCCTCTTTCAATTATTTCATTTTTAAATTTCTAAATCTATTTCTTATTTTGAATAAGTTCTTAGAATCTGTTTTATATTTTTAATTTGAATAAGTCATCAATTTTTACCGAAGAATTTTTTGCGAGTTCGTATTTTAAATAAGCTTCTGTATTTTATATATTTTTGTATAAAAAGTATATTTACAGTAATTTCCTAGCCGATCTATAAATAAATAAATTATAAAAAATAAATTATAAAGCATAAACTGAATTTTCTACAATATGATAAAAGTACTACGTCATCAAATGAATAAATAGTCCATCAATAGTCGAACAGCAAACGCGAGCAAATAGGTCAAAAATGTCAAAAAAATGTTTGTCATACATGTTTACGAATGGCTCTATTTGCTAACTTTGTTCTTTTGCAAAAATCTATAATTGAAACAACGCTTTGATCGCGATATGTAAAATATCGCGATCAAATTGTTTTGCCAGTTTGACATTCGACTGGTCATGTCCACTTCTCGTATATTTGAAATATCAAATGGGTTCACGCTTTACGTGGAGAACTTGTATTGAAAATATAATTTTAACATATGTTACGTTAGTTCTTTTTTATATTATAAGCACATCATATACGGCTAGACCATGTAAAATGCCAAACATTTCAACTTATTGCGCACGCGAGAAATTTTTAGATCAATTTACGATTTTTAACTGAAGAGAAGAGACATTGAAAATAATTAATTGATTGAAATATCCAATGTTATAAATAAATTATTTCTGTTTTGTGTCTAATTTGATTTTGATATATTCATCTATAAAAAAATCTGTTTATTGCCGATACAATTGCCGATATTAATTATTATTTAACATTTAATAATTCGCTCATGATATTTGTTTAAATGTAATTATATTTAATATTTTTTCAATTAAAAAGCTCAATTAAAGAAAACAGTTTTATAAATTTTTACAAATTTGATTTAAATTTTGGATTGGAGGAAAGAATCTGCAGAATTTTGTTAGCTCAAAATTATATACAGAATATAATAATTGTAAAATTTTCTATCCAACATGAAAGTTTGAAGTTTTTTCTAAAATTTATTTTTAAAAAATGTTCCTACGACTTTTTATTGTACGCGGATTAAATAAAAGCATTCAGATTTTGATTGCTTATAACTCCGTTAAAAAGCATCAATACCATAATTAATGAAACAGATTCTTAAAGTTGAAACGTTGTTCTATCAAATGGTGTAATTGCTAATTTAAAAAAAAATAGAATATATGCACATCTGAGCTAAATATATGATATTATTGTCCTTTTTTTCAATTGCGCAATGATTAAGGATAGTATCACATTTTTAATAAGAATTTCTAAATGTATATCTTACATTAAAAAAATTAACATGGTATTTTATTCAATAGAGCAACGTTTCAACTTTAAGAATCTGTTTTTTTTTTAATTGTAATACGATGATTTTTAATGAAGTTATGAGCAATCAAAGTCAGAATGCTCCTTCTTACTTAACTCGCAAATAACTCAAGAACAAAAAATCGTAAAAACATTTTTTTAAAAAAACGATTTTGTAAGAAAAGCTTCAAACTTTTACGATATAAATAGTCGCAAATTTTTTTTGGGACGTGACAAATCCATAAAGTAAGAAAAAAAATTTCCATTTTTTTCAGTTCGTAGTTTTCTGTATGTAAGAATAACAAAACTCATAAATTTAAAAAATATAATCGTTTGATAATAGAGATTTCAAGCTTTAAAATTGTTTTTTTTAATTTAAATTTTGTTAATGAAGATATTGTATATATAATGTTGGACTAACAAAATACCGCAGACAATTTCCTCCAATAAATAAAAAACATAAAAAGCAAATATTTTAATTTAAAGATATCGTAAAATCTTTTGTAAAACTATTTTTAAAAAATTATATATATATATATATATATAATTAATATATATAATAATTAATATTAGTAATAAGCAGTGCTATAAGATACATAACTGTGGACATGATTAGACTAGTGACATCAATCGTTCTATTTCCGCTCCTAGAAACAACAGATGTCGGATGTGAAGTTGAAGTAGTTGCATCATAGATTTAACGATTGCATACGTCCGCTCAACTTCTATTTGAGTCTCGGCGCGTGGAATAGATTATTTCTGCGATGCTGTGTCGCGAAGTTTTGCTATTCTACGCAAAACTCATGTAAAAGTAAATTATCGTTGCTCCATTGTAATGTCAAATCCGTTAACTCTCGGTGCTACGAAATGTTATAATCGCATTCACTGTTTCCTCATGTTTCCATGACGCGGTTATCAATCCTCACGCGGAATGGTACGAGCGTAGAATTAGCGACGACAGAAATTTATCTTTAGAAAACAAAACTGTGCCTGGCGATCAATAAAAATTAAGCTGTCGATTAATGTTAATGTTCTTTAAAATTTGTTAAATAATCGCTAATTGTATATAAAATAAAACTTATCCGCATCTAGAAATTTTAGTGAACTGACTTAAATATACTGTTAATTTACTTAATTCAACATATTGTTAATTAATAAACATCTCGATTATCATGCGATTGCTTAAATCTTGTATAAAGTTTCAATAATACATTGATTACAGATATTGAAAATTTAGCAACTTAACTAATCCATATTATGCAGTATTAAAAGCCGTGTCAGTGAAGAAAATTGTATAATTAACATGTAATGAAGCAGCTTAGGCGCGTTGTATTATATGATAGGCAAATATTGCATACATTATTAACGATTGTGAATCTACTAATCCTTAACTGTTGCTTCAAATTTCTTTTATATCAATTATTCCTCTGCCCATATTTATATCGCTAATATCGATTTTGATTTTAAAGCTTTTAATTTTAAACTGTCATTAAAATATGTATTAAAACAGATTTATTCTTTAATAATCATAATTGTCCGTAAAAATATTAATATGAATTTGACAAATACATGTCTGTCTGCTTTCAAATAGTCAATCAGTCATAATTGACACCGTTAAAACTTTAAGTAAAAAAGTTAGCATTTAACTTAGCCTTTTCTATTAAATTACTAACTGCAACATCGCCGCATCGTTACGATATCGTTAGGAAGCAAAGTTTTGTAAAAAGAAAAACAAAGTTACATTTTTTAATTTACTTTTACATAAAAGTTCATCTTATTTCTATCATTGTCAAAAAAAAATAAAATAGTGACAATAAAAAAACAAAAGAAATCTAGAGAGACAATGATGAAATAAGATGAATATTACGCTGACTCTTATTGCTACATTATAAAAAATTCTGAGATAAATGCATTTTAAAATATATTCAAGAATTAAATCTGATATTTACTATTACTTGCGACTTTCAGGTTGCGGCTTGCAAATTGTATTAAAGTATTTCTCCGAGATATTGAGTTTCTACAGATTTTTTTGAAATTTGGATATTACGTTTAAAATAATTTTATCTATACATGATTAAAATTTCAAAGACTCTAGCGTGTTAAAATGGAGATATTCATTTTCAAAATTTCAGCTTTTAACACGTAAACCTATACCAAGTCTTACTGAAGTAATATATATTATAATATTTTGCAGTGAAAATCTTCTACAGATTTAAAAAAAGATAAATATGTAATGTAGAAATATTATAGGAATCTAAAAAAAATAGGAAGGCCTAGCCGGGTGCCATTTCTGAATTAGAGTAGTTCAAATTTGTAAATGTATTAGGTGTGGGAAAAAGTTCGTGGCGTTCTTCCCGTTACATCTAACGGGAATCCTCCCTATTTTTTTTTAGGTTCCTATAATATTTTTACATTACATATTTATCTTTTTTCGTGGCGTTTTTCCCGTTAGATGTAATGGGAAAAACGCCACGAACTTTTTCTCACACCTAATATATATATATATATATATATATATATATATATATATATATATATATATATA
>Ga0157363_1004653_pt1 | contig 12685 bp, 14 predicted proteins | sample AttsexASBM1_FD_111477 | JGI IMG/M metagenome (GOLD analysis project Ga0157363, IMG submission 111477) | Fungus gardens microbial communities from leaf cutter ant in Ribeirão Preto, State of São Paulo, Brazil - Atta sexdens ASBM1 | ecosystem: Host-associated > Fungi > Mycelium > Unclassified ...
AACAATGCCTCTCAGCTCACAAGTCAATATCTCATATTGAATTGTGGCTAAGACAGATAGATATCCCAATCTTATATTTATACAAAAGGCTATCTAACTACAAATGACTAGTTGATGACAACGAGATATTGCCACCATAAGAAGTGTACACTGAGAGCTATACAGACTGAGCATTTTGGCAACAGTGGGTTTCAGGGAGCAAAGGCAGATAAGAAGCAATGATACAACTATGAACCTACATATATCAAAAATGACCATACCTAGATGGCTGAACTTGGATCAACAGAGAACAACTCCACATACAAATACATTTGAATGGTCTTGTCCTTCCACTCGCAATATCAATCTTTTATCAGAGACAGTACGTTGTTGAGGTTTTACTCAGCTCCTCCAGCAAGTTCGATGATCAAACGGCAAGCGACGTCCATAAAGACGTACGGTGATATGACTTCATCTTCTCGCGTACTATCCTTCTCCTTCCTTGTTATATCGTCATCGCCGAGGTTGGGATCTTTCACCGCCATATCGAATTTGCCAGCTCCAGGGTCTGTAGACGCGCGATACGATTTCTTGTGTTGGAAATCGACAAGATAGTTGATGGAATCGACCATGTAGAGTTGGAGGTTCATTAATACCTATGAAGAGTAATGATGCAATGGGCAGTATTTTACAAAGAATAAATCCTACCACAACATCTTGAATCCTTGCTCGGGTTTCTACAAAATAGATACTTGAAGCAGCTTTCAGATCGACATACCCATCCCCATCGTACTCCCTCGCTCTCTGAATACTCACACTCCCTCTTCTCGTTCTGACTCCTCCAAGACCACCAAGATTTTTCTTCTCTTTCCACTCCATATCCAACACTTTCAAAGTTCTATAAATCTCCAACATCACTTCCATCGGTGGGCTCCGACTTCGGATACCAAAATGCCATTTCGTTCTAGGGCGTCGTTCTTTTGCTTTACCTGCACTACCAGACCCACCAGAGCGTTTGGCGGAAACATATGAGGCCAGGTGATGTTGTTCAGGAAGTTGGACAGGAAGAGAGGAGTTGAGAACGGCAAATGTGTTGGCTTGGGGGTTGTTAGGGTCGATTGGAGGTGACGTGAAATCGAGTTCGTCGTCACCTAGTCCGTCATACTGGGCGTTGAATTCGGCTTCGAAAGGGTTATCTTCAGCTGCGTTGGCACTAGGTGAGAGAGCGCCAGGAGAGATAGTATTCCGTGGCTAGTAGAATAAGGTGAGTTTAGGAAGAATAGAGAGGATCGACGCACATCCATAGCGGCTATCTGAGCATCACGTTCGGCTTCGGCCAGGGCACCAACTATTGAAGTAATCGGTATCTGTCATCTTACAACACGATTGTTTACTTACGGCCTTTGCTGCCTCGCTTTTTGTCCCTCAGGAGTAGATACGCAACTTTGACAGCATTTCCTTGCACTCCATCATCTTTCCGTAGACAGTTCCAAATATCTTCTTGTGTCACATCGGTCAACTTCGAAGCAAGCTCTTCAACAACTTCCGGTTCGATTTTGCCAAGTCCTTCTATGAATTCGAAGTCGAGTTGCCTAGGAGGCGCCACAAGGACTGACATAGAGACGGGCTCAGGTGCAATGGGGAGAGGGGAGAGATAGCGAGGTAGATCTTTAGTGAAGAAGGGATGTTGAAGGATTTCGGGGATAGTTATTCGTTTGACGGGGTCGACGACGAGCATGGCATTGATGAGATTCCGGGAATCGGAAGAGAAGCTGCTGGGAACATGGAAGTTACCCTCTGCAAGGGTTGTTAGCAGGTGTACATCAGAGTTCCAGGGTAACGTACGAGTGATTTTAGAAAAGAGTTTATGGACATCTTCGTCCTCGAACGGTAATCTTCCAGAAAGCATCACATAAAGTATAACACCCGAGCTCCATACGTCAATCTCAGGACCAGCATAGACACCTCCACGAATGACCTCAGGTGCAGCATAATTTGGACTGCCACAGCTTGTGGCCAAGAAGTCGCCGTCAGTCATCTCGTTAGAGAGACCAAAGTCAGTAATCTTGACATTGAGGTTATCGTCCAAAAGAATGTTTTCTGGCTTGAGATCACGGTGAACGATCTTGAGGCGATGAGAGAATTCGATGCCGGAGATGATCTGTTGGAAGAACTTCCTGGCACGAGATTCGATCATTCTGCCGTTGGATATGATGTAGTTGAATAACTCGCCGCCGGCGAATTCCATGACGAAGATAATGTCACTTGGTGTGGATATTACTTCATATCTAAAGCCAAATCATCGAAACTATTTCAGTGATCAATGGACTGAAGACGCACAACTTGATGACATGGGGATGGCGGAGAGTCCTCATATATTCGTATTCACGCCTGACACGGTTTTTATTCTTCTCCCTGCGAGTGACAGCTTTTGATATGAATTTCATGGCAACGATGTGGCCTGTCACGGTGTGTTGGGCCACTGAGAAAAGGATGAGATGCGGTACGATCGAGAGCTCCAGAGACATACTCTTAACCTTCCCAAAGGTTCCTTCTGCAACGTCACGGAGAACGGTATATTCTCCTAGCTTTGAGGCAGGAAATACCTCATTCTCGGTGTCGCTCATGGTAGGTATGGAAGAGAAGGATGTGTATGGCCTTGTTTGGTCGATATAGTACTTTCTATTAATTGCTCCTCTCCCACGTAAAGTATTACGTCAGCATCAGCGTGACCGACGCGTTTGTTGTTCCCGTCACGACACTCATGGCTTCTGCTTCGACCTCTGCACGATATATTCCAGTCAGGGCAATCCCCAGCACTCTTGCTAGGAAATCGACACCACCGATTCCGTCGCCGACTGAGTTATATGAACCGCTAGTCAAGAAAGTGCTACAACATCGCCTGGGATATAGCATTTTTCTACAATCTAGCCTTTTGACATGGGCTGTCATGACAGTATCAGGAATATGGCAGCGACGCCCTATCTCAATAGCTCGCTTTTTTACAGCTCCATTCAACCCCATGATTATTCTAGCCACCTTGGTTGTCTGGATTTTCGCGGCACTACCGGTTATCCTGCTGAGGAAAAAAATGCTTACATGTGGGTCCTCTTCATCCTTTCTCGGCACCTGTGGATTGATATCAAACCAAATAGCCACACGAAGCACAGCAACTTCTCCTGCCAGCGCATTATCCAGTTCCCTAGCAAAGCTTCACATACGACGTACTTTTCTCTTGTACATTACTTCAGCACTTGTCCTTCTCTTTGCCCACGTGCTTCTCTCATACGCAGTGGAGTCAGCAGATCCGAAACTACGACTATTCGTCAGATCAAAGTGCGTTCAACTTAACATACAAAATGACCATCCTTACTGATGGGTGGCTCTAAGAAAGCACCCGTATTATTTGAACGGTCGTCTCATCTTTATCTTTATATCTCAGTTTGTTACCGCTATTATGTATGGGATCAGAAACATCTTGCTGGATCGCTTTGTTTTCAAATGGAGAATTGCTGCTCAGGCAAGTATTGTATGTTCTCCTTGATTATGTTTTCTCATAAAAATCTTCCAGGGTGATGCTACAAGCCTAAAAGTAACTCTTTCGGACGTCTTTCGGACGTTTATCGTCTCAGGCATACTCTCGCTGCTGGTTTTACCTCTAACAGCAACAATTTTTGCTGTGACTCGGTTTTTCCTCCCCATCCTCTATAAGATACCCTTCGTTCCATTATTCCTGAGACCCTTCACTGCTCACTTCCTCCGAGGCTCCTTGACCATTTTTCTCTCTCTTCGACACTTCGATCTCCTCCAACGGGTACTTCATTTAGGCTTCGTCTCTTTGTTCGTTTGGGATATAGTGGACACTCTATTTGACAGTAACGTGGCCAAGGTTATTTCACAGTACATCTAATTTTATTTGGATCACTCACTGTTTTGTCCAGCAAATCTCAGTTGCAAGTTTGACTGATAGTCCGAATCAGACGTTGATCTCTGGTATATCCTCCCAGAACCTGACATACAAATACTTTGCCTACTGCGACCTATGCACAGTGGCAGAAGATCTATCTTCTCCTGCTGTTACTCAACGCAAGGCGCTCTTTGCCGACCTGAAATACACGCCTACTCTTTGGTCTCATTTCATTCACGAGAGTCTTCTCTTACTCGAACAACACTACCAGCTTTTCCTTCGCCGCGGTAACCCCGCACCACCATCACCACCACCGTCTCCTCCGATCCCAATCCCTGCCCCTGCCCCGAATCCTGGATTGATTCCATCAAGGACAATTCCTCTACTACGAAAAGGGATCTTCAAGGATGCCAGTCAAGATGTGGCTGATATCATGTCAAACTCTGATGGCCCAATCTCACATACAAACGCCAATGCCATCAAGATACCCAAAATTTTCCTGTCAGAGTTCCAGGTTGAGGCCATGCCAAAGGTTACGAAACAGGAAGTTCACAAGGGAGTAGAAAATGTAAACGTTGTTATGGAAACGACTAAACGTAGGATCAACGAATTCGCCTGCGTGGTGTATAGTAATTATCTTCCGTCTTCTGTGACTGAGCATTTGGATGGGTGGAGTGCGTGGTGGGGGAATGATCGAATGAGTAAGAATGTGGAGAAGAGTTTACTGTGGAGGGAGTTGGACGCTGTTATTATTGAAGGTGAGTTTGATGAAAGTGTATCAGGAACTGATGGTTGTGTAGAGCTCTAATCACTTACATACTCCCAGTCATTTCTCATTTAACGTGTGCATCGCTTACTGAAGACCAGTATGGTGTCGTTCAACGAGATATTCCACGAATTCTCGAAACGTTCCTATCCTTCCTTTCCGCAATCGAAGAATATCGAGTTCAAGTTCACTCGCTTGATGTCCCTCCACCCCGACCAGACGAACAAAGAGAAGGCGACGGTGAGGGAGAAGGTGGAGGTGACGGAGTTAGAGAAGCCGCAGGAAATGTAAGATTAACACCGAAAGAATGGGCAGAACGTATGAGGCTGCATTATGAAGTGGAACAAAGCAAAGATGTGCTGGACGCGATGGGTGTTGGTACGTCTCTCATGATACAGCAGGCTGATCGCTGTCTGATTCATGGACCTTCGTGTTTTACTTCCGCTTCATTGCATCGGGATTTCTTTTCCCCCTCTGTTCCTTCTTTCCAGTTCTGAAAGAAGCTGTGGGGCGTATTGTGCGAACGTTCGGAAATAAGTTGAAAGTATTCAAGTTGCGGCCACGAACGGCGCAAAAGTTGCAACTATTTCTTGATTATTGCTGATTCTGCTTGAAGATGTATTCATGACATGAACCAAACATCAGAGATCATCTTTTGATATCAATCTAGGACCTGTCGAACGGCGAAGCCGTCATGTCACGTTCTTTACATGGCTCTGCATTGCATTGTAATTGATTTCTTTGAAAGTATTTATGTAGACAGTTGGCTCCCGAAGTTAAAGCTTGAAATTAATGTCGAAGGAAAAGTTAACAATGTCCGCAGCGTTGTGCGCTCAAAGACCTGGGTGTTCCTTTGAGCGAAGTTCCCTAGTCTTTGCAGACATCAAAATGGAACATATGGCTCGAGGTAGAATGTGTATACCTTGCGGATAATAGACCGAGGTCCATACGTAGAGTTTCTCCATTAAAGGAGAAACTCCTTTAATGGAGTTCTCGTAAGCAGTTGAAACTCGTCGCTGAAGGGTCTTCCAAAGACCGAAATTGAGTCAGTCATTCTGATGAACCACACTAGAAATCATTAATTATTCTGAATCTCATGTGTGTTCTTTTCTTCTATTCTGAAGCCACTGACTCTATGCTAAACCTTGAAGCAGATAATCGGTATAGGACCCATAAGGAAATCACTCATCACGAACCACCAAGTTGCCTTACCAATAGCCCATTATACTTCAACGCTGAAAAACGAGGAAGGGGAAATATGGACAAGGAATCTGTAGAAGCTCGATGGTATTGACACATGTACGAAGACTTCTATCCGTCTAAATGGATTGGGTCAACGCTGACCTGTTTGGCTCTCACCATTGACTTCCCAGAGCCCTTCTCCCCCTCATTCTCTCCCCGGGTGATATTACTGAGCTTCGTGTTCTCTTGAACCGGATCACGTCATTTCCTCCCTCTTTGGATGCGAGGATTAAGACGATAGATGTTGCTTGTTGGCACTTGTCCTGGAGTGACTATATACTGCATAAGTGCGTATTTTCTATGCCCATTTTTGCCCGCTTTCATATCCTCGAGGCACGCTATTAACCTTCTTCAGGGGTTTGACTTCAGTTCTTGACCCTGCTGGGAGTCATCTCCTCGTTTCATATTCGCCGCATTACTTCTTTGTATCGCAGGTGCAGTAATATGACGGTCCCCAAGGATAACAATGACCACGAGCTAAAAGGTCGGCTTCTGTTACAGCCGTATATCTATATCGTATGAACTCATCAGAGAAAAGTCCAGAAACCAATTGGCACGTACACTCGATTGAATTGCAATATGAAGAGTATGCACAACAAAAAACTCAAACGCTCACGGGGATCAGCATCATCATAGTAAGATGACATCTTACAGGTCATTTCTCATCCTTTTTGCTTACCATCCCACCCCTCCTTCATTTAGTGTGGATATTGGTGGAACCCTGCATAAGTATATAAGAAGTCCACTCGTCTGAAAATCTGGAGTGTTCAAAAGGCCTCTCCTTACATCTCATGCCGATCCTCATCCGAGCATGCGTGTTTCTCATTTTGGTGCTGGCTGCCATGCTGTTCCCACCAGAACTATTAACTCTCAATGTCCTCGCACTCCTACAGTGGCATCCCCCTATAGCAAATATTGGATTCCTTCCTTCTACTAAGGTTGCACAGACATGTACTGAACTTCGCAAACGACTCGGATCAGAAGTAGTGCAGGTATATGGAGAGAGAGTCTACGTTGAGGCTATACACAATCCAGCTAGTTTATTCAATTCCATTCATAGACCGGCATGTGTTGTAGCTCCATGGCATGCAGTAGATGTCCAAATGGCTATGGAAATCATATACCGCGATAGAGTACGGTATGCGGTTATGTCAGGTGGACATACAGGCATGACTGGATGGAATACGTGCGTTTCTTCTCGCTCCTGTTCTTCGATATACATTGGGAAATTAACCGGATTCCATAGTGTTCAAGACGGTGTACTGATTTTCTTTGGCAACATGAGCAATATCACCTACGATGCGATACGTAATAGAGCGACAATAGAGCCTGGAGTGAGATGGGGCGATGCGCTGGAATATCTAGAGCAATATGGAGTTGCAGCAATGGGTGGGCGTTTGGGGTGAGCTGGATCCTGGGGTTTGATAAATAATCCGCTCAAGTTGCTGCAGAAACATAGGTACAGGGCTACTTTTGGGTGGCGGGATCAGCTACCTGGCACCTGAAAACGGCTGGTCGACAGATGGCATCACTGCCATGGATGTCGTGCTCACTAACGGGAGCCAAATTACCGCCACATCGACCAATCAATATTCGGACCTTTTCCGCGCTTTGAAAGGAGGAGGTAGTCGATTTGGAATCGTCACACGCTTCGAAGTCGCACCTGTCCGGGTTGGAAGACGTACGAGCAAATATTGGTATGGGGGCATTGTCGTTGTCAGTCCGTCCGTAATCCTTTATTGAGGGTTTCAATCAGCTCTCAAAGTGTCAACGCCACTGTCTAACCGATTCCACTTTATTTTGGTTCAGTACCCCGAATCCTCCGCAGAAGCGCTCATTCGCGTAGCACACAAATTCGTGGAGACGAACGAGGACCCTAAAGCAGGTAAATGCTCTCCAATTCAACTATACAGACTCACATGCCAAGGTTTTACTTAGTCGAGATTAGCGGCTCTTTTTATTCTAGGATATGTCATGCAGGATGGGCGACCCATCGTCAGTTACAATGCAGCATACTTTTATAGAGGCTCGAGCTTGCCACGAGACGTCTTTGGTGATCTTTTGAATATTCCTTCTATCTCTAAACACTTGGGTCCTATGAGCTACTTCGAGGCCGCAAACATTTTTGGGTCAGGGGACTATCGCGAGAGCGGAGAACGCTTTTCCGGAACGTCCTTTTCCGGAAGTCCAGATCAGTGTCTGAAGGCGTATCAAGATTTCCGACGATTTGCCTTAGAGAGTGTCCACCTTGTCAACTCGACGGTATTCGCGCTGACCCCGATTCCCCTTCACCAAATCCGAGTCGCAAAGGCACGTGGAGGAAATGCACTAGACGCCGGAGAAACCCCTTACTTATCTGCCCACTGGCACACTGTATTTCTTGCGGGTCACGAGCAGATACCATCCCAAGTAGAGCTGGGCCTGCAGCGGCTAATGAGACAGTAGGTGACGCTGGATATGCAGCCGATTTATATTTATATCACTTATCAAGAAATCCACCATCACCTGGAGCTCCATTGGATATGAATGAGAGCGACGCGACACAAAATGTTTATGCTACCTACGGGAACTATGAGTTTCTTCGAGGAGTATATCATAAATATGATCCTACTAGGTGGGTTTATGCTAGACAGCAATTGCATATGTGCCTGGTATTCATCTTGTATTAGATTCAACGTCAGATACAGTCAGGGGCCAATTGGTCTCTGATGAACTTCTCAAACCTATCAGTAGTCACTGGAACTTTTGGGTTAGTACCGTATAACAAGAACTATACTGCACAACCGCCAGTGTGAATTCGGAGGATGACTTTGATAAAAACGCCGGCGCATCATGGACATACACGGATGACGTACGGACCAAAATTGAAGCGACTCGAACTCGAAGGAACAAGGTCGGTGAAATTTGTGATGATCATCCAACCAGAGAGTCTGGTAGGCAATGATGACATCAGATCAATTCAATTCTTCTTCCATTGTTCATATTAGGGTCTAGTTCATCTTTCCAAGCTATATGCCTCTTCAGAAAGGTCGTCCAAGATTCACTGGTAAGACGCTACGACCCCACATTATCCTCGCCTCTTGCCTCCGATTCTTTGTTCCCCCAGCGTAGAACTCTTGACGACAGACGTTAGTTTTCGACAAGCCTTATCTCCTCAACTTGTCATCATTTCTTTCTTAACAGTTGTGATGAGCCTCTAATCCCAATTAGACTTGCGCTTGACAGGCCCATAGACGATTGCCAATCTACTGATCACAAGACTTGTGGCGGGATTTTGGGATTGGACAATGTCATGCTGTTGATAATAGCTCAGTGTCATTTCTGACATGACTCGGAATTTGTCACTCCACTCGCTGGGTCAAAAAAAGTAATTTGTTAAAGGTGGCTAAGCCGTGAGGGAGTGTGCCTCCGGGTCCCTTTTCATATGGGACAGAGAAGAGAGTTCACTCTCTGTCGTTGACTTGGAAAAACTCGCTTCACAAGGCCTTTGGGCGACCAAGAATCTCACAGTTATGAAAAACATGGTATTATACTATAATTGGGGGCAAGCACTTGGAGATAGGATTCCATGCGATGTCCATTCAGTGCTACAACCCTGCTAATTATCGTTCTCATCCCATCCAATGGTAAAGCGCAGGGGGATGTCTTCCGCAATGAAGCGAATTCGAGTAATAATGCTGAACGGAGCGGACTTAGCAATTTCTTCTCTTGTCACACTCCCTAGTTCAACATTATAAAACTTGTAGGTTCGTAGCCGCATAATCGCCGGGCTGCGGAAAGCCATTGTGCCCCAATCGGTTGGCAATCCATTGAACTTCATAGTACATGTTCGAAGGGAAGGAGATCTGTTGATAATGAACCCGATAAGAGGAGTAATGGTTCTTGCATATTCTGGTATAGTGGTCCAATTGACGGATAAATCGACAACCATAAGAGAGCTCATCTCTAAATAGTCAAAAAGATCCAAATTAGCGTCATATATCCGCAATTTAAGATAGCGGAGGGTGGTGAGAGAGATGTGAGGATTATAAGAGGCGAGGCTGTGATACTCGGTGGAATGTGACCATTGACCCTCAACATGGATATCGGCTGAGATAAGACTGTTCTGAACATCTGAAAGGATGTTTAGGATCCCCTGAATCCAGCCATCATATTGTAATGTCAGTCGTTCCAAGTGATCCAAATGCATCGGATAGCGCCGTCCAAAAAGATACAAGCCATCAAAGTCTACACCATCTAGATTCAGAACACGAAGTGCACCTGGAACGTTATGCAAGGTAGGTCCAATCAATTTTATAACGTCCTCGTCGATGATGCCTGCGCTAATGGAGAGTTTCGTAAGACTGTTTGCTTTGGATAAATCTCGCGGAAAACCCAAGACCCCGATTTCACTGTAAAACCATAGCTCTTTCCAGCGATGCACTTCTAGCTCCAGGACGTTCATGATGGCTTCTGCATGTGCCACACGCAGGGAACTTTGGTCGTTGGGCATAGAAATCAGAATTTCAAGGTTCCGTGTCATGAGTGTCCTGTCAGTCCACAGATTTACGACATCGACTGGAGGGTATCGAGACGATACAGACGAGAGATCTATGGCAACTCGGTGCCAGAATCCAGGCATCGAAAGTATGAGATGGTTCCAGCGTCGAGAGACGAGACGGAGTGCGGAGATTGTCTTGTATCTGATATAAAACTTGGAGGGGTTGTAGTTGTCGTCACTCGTAACGAGACAACTAAAGAGCTTTCCCAGAATATCACTTGGAATTCTGTAAACTCTATCGATGGTTGAGTTGTGGTGACTTTACAAGGACAAGGTTACTTACATTGGCAGATGGCGAAAACGTTGCAGCGCAGATTCATTCCAGGCGTCAATTTCTGAGTGCATGGTCTGATATTACACAGGTTAGTATGATAATAACCTCGGGCAGATAGGAGCGTACTAGGATCCTTTGCTTGAGTGGAGGAAAGTGGATGGGTCTACACTTGAAGACAAGGAGCTTTTGAACAGTTGTTCCCGTGAAGAAGGGGCATTAATGTGATGTCGTCATGCTGGAGAACGAAGCTTCTGATCAGGGGACTTGAGTTTGCTATGAGTAATTGAGACATTCTCGAATTCCGCTGGTCCTTTCGCTGCAGGCAGCCACATGTCTTTTGGTAGAGTCCAGGTGGCAAGTCTCCTTCTTTCGGGTGTCAGCGTGAGAGTATAAATTCTCTCAAGAATTCTACTCAGGCTCGGATAATTGAGCACCGGACCGGCCAGCTATCAGCGAGAGCTGAACTGCCGAGCGACTAGTTGCGGAGGCTGAGTAGTCTTCCAATTACAATTCATTGGTAATGAATGGGCCAATACTGTTCAATTGCATCTGGGAACGGATGAATCTACAGCGATCTGTGGATTCTGGGGTGACAATACTGGGCAGAGTGATTATACCAAGTACAAAGCACAAGTACAAAGCACAACAGCGTCAGATGAGACCGTTTCCTTCGTATCTTCCCACGCAATGTCATCATAACATAACACAAGAGACCCTAACTAAAGATAACTATCAGTCCTTCGCTTCACTCACATCCCCAGTCAATGGTCCAGTAACACCGCCAAAAATCCGCCATCCAGCCACTGCAAACACAAGTGCACCCACAGTGCCACCAACGATTCTCAACCTTCTCACAGTTTCTCGCTCTCGCTCTTTCGTCAACTGAGACGACGGCATTGGTGTTGAATGAAATCGATAGTGCCTGTCATAAATATCGAGTAATTGTGAGTGTGCAGGAGAATGGATAGTTGTCGTTGCCACAAGTGGGGATGATATGACAGATCCCGAATATGAGCCCAGAGAATTTGGTATCAATAAAGTAGGAGACCCTGGCCGATTCGTTGAGGATGTCTTTGTCTTCCTTCTAGAATTCTCAGATTCTGCTGATGACATAGCCAAGTTTTCACCTCCAGTGAAATCAGCATCCTCGGGGATAGAATTCATGGACCTACTTCCATCACTGAATCCAATACTACTGCCCAGTTCTTCCAAAGATCGCATCAGAGGTGTCGTCACTTCTTCTTGATCATCATCATTGTCACTCTCATTATCACGTTCATGCACCACGTCAAGTATTCTCCTGACATTCCCAGAAACCACGCTCTTACTTACCACATTCCAACTTCCTACCCGTTGTTCTCCGTCAGCACCACCATCAAAACCGCCGAAACCGACTTCCTCCAATCCCGCTCCTCCTTTCCCTCTCCCTCTCCCTATCATAAAATGACTCTCTTCCGTCTCTCTCAACGAATCCATCTGCTGCGCCTTCTCCACAGCCGATGGAGATTTCCATACGTCCAATGACTTCTTCTGATTCTTGATTATATGAACTTGCTCCTGTCCCCTTGGTATATGATGAATGCGGAGAGAACTGTGGGGAATGGGAAAAGTAGGATGGTCGTGGATGAGGTGATGTGGTGGGTAATGAAACAGGGGTAGATTGATAGGGAGATTGAGAGGACCGAAAGGAATGGCCACCTGTCCCATATGTAGTCATTATACCTTCTTGTCCTTCATTTGGTGGTGTTATAGGTGATAGCGGTTGCTCCTCTGGTTGCGAGGGCGGGAGCATCCCACCATCAATATCGATTTCTACGCTTGCAACATTATCCAAATGTCCAGCATCAACCTCGTCTGCACGAGCACGAGACGGAGTCACAGGAGGAACAAAAGATAATGGCGTAGGTGGTCCAGGGAAAAATCCTAATCCCAGCCCTGTCCGATCGTCATAACCATAATGATATCTCCTTTCCCTCT
>Ga0157363_1004654_pt1 | contig 12684 bp, 7 predicted proteins | sample AttsexASBM1_FD_111477 | JGI IMG/M metagenome (GOLD analysis project Ga0157363, IMG submission 111477) | Fungus gardens microbial communities from leaf cutter ant in Ribeirão Preto, State of São Paulo, Brazil - Atta sexdens ASBM1 | ecosystem: Host-associated > Fungi > Mycelium > Unclassified ...
ACGACTTACCGAAACGGTAAAAGCTCTCTTTCTTCCTTCACCTCTCTCTTCCCTCTTCTCCCCGCCCCCCCTCTCTCTCTCTCTCTCTCTCTCTCTCTTTCTTTTCATGGCGACTCTGGTCAACGAAACAGAGATACGGAGATGCATGCTCTTACACGTGTAGGTATCCTATTCGAGGTGAGGCACTTTGGGCAACCCAGGCTATTAAACCCGAGGATTTGGCCACGCCTATCGCAATCATAATAATTACCTGATACGCATTACAATGCAAATGCTAGTTAATTCTTGCGCTCGTGCGCTCGGTTTTCTCACATTGAACGGTCCTGTTGCCACCCCCTAAACATCGTTCCACGTTAAAACGCATCCAATCACTCCGCTTATCTTCTCCCAAGTTTCTCCTCGTTTTTCGTTTCATCCTCTTAGATTCTTGTCTTTCATTGAGAAAAAAAAGATACCGCGAAGAAAGAAGGATTAGAATCTTTCGTCGAGAAAACTCTATATCTCGTCAACATATCTCTATCTTATGCGAAATAAAAAAGACGAAAATAGACTGATTGGGAGTCGACGTGTTTCGAATTCCTTAAAGTTTTAAGAGCATCTCAGTGTCTTAGAAAATATTTTTGCTTCGATTTGTCCATTCATTAATCCTATAAAAGTCTTGTGTTTCTACTGATTTCTTTGGATTCAAAATACTAATAATAGTGAATAAACAAGCTGCTTATAAGATATTGAAATAAATTGTAATGGAGGATTATATAGAATATTTTATGTACCTATAACATAGATGTGAGCATAATTTTAAAAATGAATTCAGGACATATAACACAGTTTATATAAACATATGTACTAACTTTCGAATTACAGACGTATTCCATTAATTCTCGTTACAAACTGCATGATTATTATAGCATCTTTACATATTCTACATTTAGTTAATAATAAATCTCTTAAAGATGTATTACACATATTTTTAAAATAAAAAGATAATGAAAAAATTACAAATTATTTTAATTATTCTAGATCGAATTTAAAAATGTTATAAAATATTTTTATTTTAGCAATGGTTTATCTGGATCAAAAGTTTTAATAAGAAGTAATATCTTTTTATTTTCTTATAATAGAAATATCTTTTAATAGAAATGTATGAAAATGTATTATCTTTATTGTGTAAATTAAAATTGAAAAAATAATAACAAAAATTTCAATTTTTTTATATCACTTTAAGCATTTTAAGTATTCAAAATGATTCATTCAAAATTACATTGCAATTCAGAGATTAGTTACAAAGATTTAGAAAAAAATAAATGTTTTCTCACGTTATAATAATTAAAATGATGATGACAGTTTCAATTTTATTATTATATAAATACTTTAAGTATTTAAGATTATTTATTTGAATACTTAATTCAAAACTTATATTTACTTCATATTATTAAATTTTAAAATTTCTCAGATATATAAATTTATGAATTATTTTGACTTAAAAAAATAATATCCTGTAATATAGAATATTACATAACTGCGGAAGTTAATTTGTCCATTTAATTATATAAATTATATAAATTATATTAATTTTAGAAACGTACGCGGATCCAATAAACTCGTAGGATTTGGAGTCATTTAAAACTCTATATTCGATGAGTATCATTTACTGTCTCATATCGGAGTAAGGCAGATGGAAGGCTCGCGTATTCGCAAAAAGTAATCGGCATGCGGTCCACAGTGCTGGTTTTAATATCAGGCAGGAGTACTGTCATCATCTTTCCTCTCGTAGCTAATTATAATGATCCCAAATTAATGACCGCGTCGCGACGAGTGGGTATGTATCGAAACGCGTATATGCACACAAGGCGGCGTGCAGTCATCGTAAACGACGATGTTTATGGACAAAGAAAAAAAAAAGAAAAAAAGGGAAAGACTAAGGATATGGAAGGAACGCCAAAGAGGAAGAGAATTTAGAACCCTCGCCGTGCAATTACACAGGTCGATAGTGTATCTAAATAAAGTTATTACTCGACGTGTCGCTCGCATTATATTAACCGAGCGAATTGCGTGGTAAGCGAATATATACACATCGTATGAGCGGTGCGTGCATACATTATTACGTACATACGTGAGGATATCTACGCAATGGTCACGCCGTGTAATAATAATCCGATGCTGATGAGCGAGAGATCTCTCTCACTCGTGAGGATGACCTGCGCGATCCTGCGTTTTCCCGCTGCGATTCGAGAGGAGATCGTTATAGTAAGATTAGAGGGATAATAAAATCCTAGATAAAGACATGTTGATAAAATATAAAAATACTTAATATATGTAAAAAAAACTAGAAAAAAATTATATATAACTCTCCTTTTATATATTCTGTATAAATTATCAACGATTTTAAATAAAAAACCCAATATAAACCACTTTTTTACGACTTTGAACTTTTTTTACTCGAATATGTATGAGATATTTTTTCCGGATGTTTTCAGATATTTTCTATAGTTTGATGCTATGTGCTAGTATTCTTTTGTATTCTTTTAAAAAATTTAAAAATAGCTGTAAAAATGTTATACAATAACTAACAATAGATGACGGTGGCCATGGATACACTTACAATAAGAAGTTCCGAAAAAGTGTTAATTCATTACACATCGCAATAATACAAAGACGTTTCGCCTTGATAATACAGACAAAAAAAAGTACTCTGATATATTGGAGTGGAGATCCAGTTATTCTTATGTATTTTAAGTCGCTGAATATGAATCTGACATCAAAATAGAATCATCTAGGATAAATTTTCTAAAGCGAAAAAATAATCCATTTTTTCCCATTTTTGACCCATTTTTTCTTCAGATCGAAAATTTATCTTGGATGATCCTATTTTAATGTCAGATTCATAGTTCAGTTCTGCGACTTAAAATAAGAATAACAGCACAAGGTACTCTTTTTTTGTGGGCCTGTGTAATTAACGTTATAAAGATAAAAAATATTAATATGGAAATAATATGGAAATAATGTAGTAACATTTTATTTGATTTTTATTCTGTTTTTATTTTTAAAAAACTTGTTTTGTATTATTAATTACGAAATATATAGTTACGAGACAAAATTTCTTTAAAATTTTAATGACAATAAAATCTTTTTTTATTTACAAAAGATACTGAAAGAGAGAAGAAGAATAGAAATCCAAATCGACTGATAGAGACTTGAGACGAATAAAAACAGTTCGATAATTACGTTATAATAATACATTTTGGTTTCAAAATTCAATCGTGATTAGTGATCGAATCCGGTATAAGACGGGCGACACAAGAAAAAGCTGAAATACATTATCTAATTTTTGCTAACGCTCACTCATAATGCTTGTAAGCATAATCTGATCCAAATTAGATTTAGATCGCTTGCTAAATGAGAAAAAAAACGGAAAAGAGTAATTAAGTCAACAGGCATGTTTCAATGCTGGTTATTTGGGTTAGTTGGCAATATACGGGTACCATTATTACAGAATGATTTCGTTAAGGAAAATATAATTGTTTTTCATTTTCTGAATTTATGCAAAAATTTATGCAAATTCATTTTTAATACGTTAATATATGTTTTAAATGTTATAAAGAAATATTTGAGGTCATTATTGATGTCCTTAGCAATAACACTACTTTTTAAAATTCTTAAAATAAATACTTCATTTTAGCAAAATTCTGAGATCACATTTATTCCCGAGTTATCGTCGCGAATTAAATGCTAGAAACAGCATATCCCTCTCGGATGTTTTCAGCCCTTTAGTGGCGTGATTTATGATGTTTGATTGCACCTCCGTGGTGAGTTTTTCCATTAATAATGATAAAATGATAATGATATAATTATATATAAATTTATACAGTAATACAAATAATTATCTAAATAATAATTATATTAGTAATAGGTCTGAATAAGACTGGAAATATAATATAAAACAGTAGAAATACAAATACAACTAATAAATAACACTAGCAATACTATGGAATTAAAAAATAGGCACGTAAATATACGTGCATGTCACTTCTGGACAAGAATATAAATATACGTTTATTACCACTCAAAGAATTAAGAAACAATTTTTCAATTAATCGATCCGGTTTAAAATTAAACATTATAAGAGAATGTTGTTATTATGTATGCCTTTGATGGCAATAAAATTACATTTTAAAGCTTTCAAAATAAATGCTCCATTTCATTGAAATTCTGAAATCGTTTATTTCTGGCTATCTTAAATGGTAAGAACAGCGTGAGCCTCATCAAATTGATGCTTTTAAGGAACAACTTTTGAATTAATTGATCCGGCTTGAAATATACCTGAGGGTCGGGCGAAGGCTAAATTGCGCGATTAACTATCGCGCAAATATTAACTCTCCTGCATGGAGGACGTGCGTTCTTGTAGGATCTGAAGGTGGATCTCGGGTTGTGCCAGACCGGTCTGTGGCGTGCGCGAAAAAATGACAACGCTGAAAAGAGGCGAGTGGCCTTTTTGCACGGGTCATTCGCGATATTTCATGCACTTTTGCAGATATTATGTGGAACGCCGGGCGCACACCGTGCGATAAATCATTTTGCAACAACATATGCAACCGCGCTGGGAGAATCCCCCAGTATCGAAGCTGCCGCGCCCGCGCCGCGCCGTGGCGGCATCGGAGGCGGCGGGGATTTATGCGCGGATAGCGAGGACGGGTTAAATGCATAATTCAAGATGGCGTACGCAAGTAGCAACGAGGGTTAACATATTTACACATCGCGAACGCCATACAACATTCATAGTCGGTGCAACGCGCGGCACGCGGCACGCTCTTTCTAAGAATTCGTTTTTAATATCACGTAATAATACCATGTCGAAAAGACGTCATGTGTACGTATCGTAACATAGAGATGTATACACTCACAGATTTTGGTAGAAATACACCTGGAATCTAGATCGTTATTTCCATAAAAATGAGCGTAAATAAACCAATTTCAGTTTGACACAATTTGATAGAAGGAATGATGGCCATCTTTTACCCGATCATGATTAAATTAGACTGCGTTCGGAAATATCATCTCCGTGTATCATCTTATTTAACATTGGATGAACAAAGATACGAAGATAAAACGATACGCGGAACACTCGGATGACGTTTCCGAACGCAGCCCTAGTAGACAAAATAAATGTGTTTTGTTATTTTATTTGATTTTCTTATAATGAACTGTACATTTACAAAGTATCTCCTCTCTATTTTGTGCAAATTACGAATATTCTTACTAAAGTAAAAAAATAAGAAAGATCCTTTAATTCTCACTTACAATAAAAAAAAAAAGATATAATTATAACTCTTGTAATCTTCATAGATTAATACCAATACTCACGCTCAAGCACTATATATGATGACCGGGTAAATATGATGATATCTCGACTTCTCCTTGATCCGTAACAAACTTGTTGCGATTAAAAATATTTTTATAAAATGTATTTCTATAAAAATCTATGGATATATGGACTATTATTCCAGAAAAACTGTTGTATAGACACACTAATTATATTTTTTAACATTAACAAAATTTTTCTGCTTTGTTATATTAATTTTAATTCGAGTATAAAACTCAGTGTACAATGGCTTTAATATGCATCAGTGGTTCCAATCGAATTCGCCATAGTTATTTATTATACGAAGAAGGAGAAAATGCTTTTGGTGTAAATTATTTCTGAAAAAAAAGCTAATAATTATCGAAAATAATTATCGATGCGACAGATCTAAATTAAAAGCTATCAAAAGTAAGAAGACTGGTGTGACGAATTAAATTTGGAGGGGTTGCTTGGTTATGAAGGCTGCATCTCCTCCTCAAGGAAATTCATAACTTCCCTTGAGAAAAGGAAGCTAATAAAGCTCCTTGTTTGGTCAAGAAATGAAACATAAAATGAGGAACAAGGAAGGATCTTCATTTCTCAAGGAAGAACTATGAATACGGGTATATAATAAGATGCTAATAACATCATTATTAAATTGATTAATATATTTAGAGATGTTATTTTCAACTTCACTTTATGATTGTGTTTTAAATTCCGACAAAACCGCAATTTATAGAACTAAAAAAATATATTTACAAATTTGCATATAAATATTATTAAGCATCAAGATTCGCTTTGATCGAAAATAGAATTCAATTTCTTATTTGAAAAATAATTAGTTATATCCCAAGGTACAACATATTTTTAGATATCATAGTCTTCCCTACGTTTTGTCGCACAGCTGGTTCGATATAATGTCGCATTTAATGGCTATCGCGATGGACTCCAACAAAATCTTTTTATAAGGCCGAATCAAAATGGACAGTTTAGATTTATCCAATAACAAAGCCTACACATAAAATGTGGGATGCGCTAGCGGGGCGTCTCACAATGTCGCCCTCGAATGCGGGATCGCCTCTCGTTATATAGTCTGAAAGAGGCTGTTCACTACGTCTGAACAATTACAATGAGATGTTTGATCGTGTCCGAGGAACAGCCTTCTTTGTGTTGATTAGACAATCACGAGTTGCCTATGAATGTGGGCACCGTTATCATTGCTACCATAACCAGCACAACGAATACAAAGCTGCTCGTTGGTATTCTTAACTATTAATCGACGAGCTATAAGTATCAAAGCCATCATCGGTGTCGTTTCGGCAAATGGATCTTCTAATTTAAGAATCGTTCGAATGCTGTTGAGACGACTTTTTGATAAACGAAATCCGGTCTGCAATTCATTCCGAGAATAGAATAAAATATGTGGATTCACACTCTACTTCTATGGATAAGTTACCTTGCTTCAAAAATAATTAGTCTACACTCTTTAATCAAAAAGATTTACGCGTAGATATAGAAAAGTATTATTATCTTGAAAACAGTGATAGATAGGACTAAATACCAACTATTTTGTATATCGCTATCGGGAAAAATGAGCTCAACGTTTAGACTGTTTGTAACATTTTTTGTCAAGAAATGTATTTACAATTTCAGCGTCAGAAATTGATAGATAATCTTTTTTGGGGATATCAAAGAAGAATATTACGCAATCTAGAATCACAAGAAAATTAGTAAAAACGTTTCAGAATAAAATTATCCCAAGGAATCTTTTGAAGATTTTAATTCCTTTCTTTCTCGAGATTTTAATTCCTTTCTTCTTCGACTCTTTTTATTTGTTCGCCAGCGACGCAATTTAGTTCCTGCGAAACTTTAGCTGGTTGCAAGGACGCGAAATGGAATACATAATTGATCTTTGGCAAGTAACGCGACCGACGTCGGTTGAGGAACGAATGTTAATGAGCGCAAGACAAAGTGTTGCTAAGACCGAAGAAGGCCTCGCTGCTAGAATTGGCGAGTCTGTGACGGCGCGTGTTTTCATAATCTTATTTATAATGCTAATTTAAAGTGCCGCGTGACACCGGGCATTCAAATGTCATCCCTCTTCTTAATGCGACAGTCGGTCGAGTGACTGCAGGAAGTCGCCCGTATGATTTAAACCGACGACGAGGCTGCCATTGTTCGTCGTATGCGAAATTTAATTTCATGGACCTCTCTTCACACGGACATTGTAAGATTTTAATGGAAATGAGAGTCACGTTTCAATCTTTGTCGTTACTACATCTTTGTAAAAAAGCTGATTAACCTTTTCATTTTTAATATGCTATTAGAAATTATAAAATAAAATATTCTAGATTTTTTTATCATATCCGTGAATGTATGTCTTTATTATTTTATGTAAATAGCTGTAAAGATTTATGCTTGCGTAGATAGAACATATTTTAATATATAATTGAAATTTTCTTGATATAGAATATCTTTGTTTTTCATTTGTTGCAATTTAATTACAAAAATAATTATAAGTGCAATAAAAGATTATATATAGAACTATAATTTATTTGAAATATGTCTATTTTTATTTTATTTTATAGATTTTGAGAAATTTATCAAAAAGATAAAAAAAATGAAAAAAGTATTCATTATACATATAACAGCTTTACATTGCATTATATAGTTGCAATAAAAATAATATATAAAAGTCTGTAAATGCAGTTTTTAAAACGCCATTTTCATGAATCGCTTGTTTATTATATAATATGCACAAAAAGTTCAAATATTTTTTTATAACTATTAAGCAATTGGAAATGAAAAGGTTAAAAAAGCAATATTAAAATGATTTTTTCGCTATTTTGATAAACAACACAAAATAAATTGTGGATATAAAACAATTTTATTAAGCTCTCTGATAAAAGAAGATTATTTTATTAATTAATTTAATTGAAAGAAGTGATAGATCTATAGCTAAATGTTAATACAGAATACAACGATACAAAAAGTAATGCGCCAGGCTGAGCGAATGTATCACGTACTCGTGCACCAAGGTATGTACTATCGTACGAGTGCACGCACTTTTACCGCGGTAACCCGCTTTACGTGCGACGCGTTCGCACGATAACGCCTCGCGCTACCGCTTTGTCTTATCTTCGTCGCGATTGCACGCTGTCTCGCATAGTACCGTTTTCCTCCACATTTGCATAAAACTTCGCATACAGTCGTAGCTGTCTTGCGCGAGTGGATACAGCGATGCCCCGCGCCTTACGCCTATATTGCACACTGGACGCGATGAACGATATTCAATGTAAGCTCTGCTTTTTCTCACGCGACGATGTAAAAGTAAGTTCTCATTGGATATCACTAGTCGTTCATCACTCATCGCGTTCAGTGCAATAGGCATTACGTCGAACGCAAGGAAGTTGCGGGCAACGAGTCTCCCAGGAGCGGCATTTCGAAACGAGTATTTACACTTTTCATTTTAATTCCTGTGTGCGACACGATAGATCATGCATTCTATTATCGTACAGTCGCCGCATCACGCGTGGTCGCGCTTCACAGACATTAACGCGAGCGTGTAAGTGCCTTTTTATCTTGCGCCTTTACACGGCTGTTTATGTGACTTACACGCGGGATCGCACGGACGCAAGCCGTTAAATTGAACACGAAAGTTATAACCGTGCACCTAAATTGCACATTAACGCGTTCGTACGTAACGGATTTTAATAAAGCGATGATGATGCGCCGGATATTAAAGAGAATTCTCGTAAAAGAAAGAAAAACGGCATTCTCTATTATTTTGGTCGTTCCCAGACCATTTCTCTTAAGGAGATCTCCCGGTGAGATCGCGTCATTGAAAAAGTCGAAAAAATTACATTTGCAAGATATTCGCCAGAAATTGTTTCCTTCCCGAGAATATTTTCTTTAGTGACAACAATAAAAATTTCGCGCCAATACTTCCTCGCGCTTCATCTTCGCTTCGCGAAGAAACGATCTGAGATGTAATTCTACTCAAGGAGAGAAAGAGATGGAGTTGGAAGAAGGGAGAAAGAAAGTGCGTATCCCTTGATGGAATTGAGATTGTTTTCAGTAGCACTGCAGCCAATTGGCGGCAGGGCCGATGAAAAACGCGCGACCTCAGGCATATACTGCCCTTTGTCCATTCCCATTTGAAATTCTTAAAAGTGCCCCGACCCTCCCATACGTTCCTTTTTTTGCCATAAAGGCGAGAACACCAGACAACAATAAGATGAGGAGTGTTCGTTCGGTTAAAGTGGCGGTGGCGACGATAAAAATCCAAGTACCTTGCAATTACATCTGCAGGTAAGCAAGGTTCGCGACTAGCGATGGCTACGAACGTGCAGGTTATAAATAAACAGTCGTTTTTTGAAGTATTTATTTCTAAACGCGCGCTTGCTATTAAATTCATTCGTTCGGTTAAGCAAATCACTATTGGAATTACGATTGAAGTCTGATATGCTTTTCTGTTCGACAGAATAATCAGTCACAATGTTTAACTAGATATATCATATCACTTATCTTCCATCGAATTACACAAAAGTTTTAACCTTTAATGTTGCATATTTACAACGTTCATTTTAAAATTAAATTCAGGATAAATTCAAAATCTATACACAGTTACACTTAAGAACTGAAGATGAAAATGTAAATAGCATTGAAATATAATATATTTCTGTCCGTCAGAAAAGTTATACATTGATATATAATATATATATATATATATATATATATATATATATATATTAATAGATCCTTTATTACAAAATATTTTGTAACAAATCAATAAAAAAATTATTAAAATTATTTTTTTGATGACAAGACAATGCCGTTTCTAGAAGATTAAGCCAATAACATTTAATTATTGTATCAGACTTTCGTACTATTATTGTATCTGAACAAAGTAAGAATGGTCATTACTTTAATCGAGAAAAATTGATAATTATAAAGTTGTTGTTAAACATTGAAGGATTTAATATCAAAGCTACATACTACGTCTTGGTCGTGCACATCACTACCATCAAAGACCTCACGGCAGCCTCGGCAGAGAGTGCTTGGCTTCTGAGGCCACTAACAGAAGACGAGCGGCGAAAAAAGAGGCATCTCTTGCGTAGCACCTGCCACCTCCTGCTTACATTGCCTTACTCAACTTCATTTACACGTGCATTACTCGTCTAAATACTCGCCGAAGATTGGCGCATCGCCTTCAAATGCGGTGCGTTACGCGGGAGTACAGCGTGCATTGCGATATCAAGAGATATAAAGAAGCGAGGTAAATCTCCCGGTCGTAAAAACTCGCGAGAATTCTTCTCAAGAATTTTCTTCGAGGTAAGAACTTTACTAACAAATGAAAACTGCGAAAATATGAATTGTTTGTACATAATATATAAAAAAAGAGGATAGCACAGTATTGTTTTCTTCTTATTGTTATTTTATATTTTGATAATTTTCTTTCGATTCGTTATAATTTTCTCAAGTCTTTCTTAAACGGTTACATCTGTGAGAGATAAATAATAGTATCGCATTTGAATCTCGCGACTCGAGAAGGAAATTGATAGTTAGCGTGGGATTTTAAAGCGTCCGCATTTGCGGCCATTATTCTTTGTCTCTGCTCTGTCGCTTCTTTTGCCTCCTGCTTTTTCTTCTAGTAATCTGAGAAGAGAAATCGATATGACCTCGCACAAGGTCTAATTAAACCTACTACGATGTTCTTGGTAACCGCGACGGCGGAGATGAAATCCCAATATACTTTGCCTTAGAAATAAATTCAATAAAATACAAAGTTGCATTAGGAGTCGGCGACGAACATCTATTGTGCAAGAAACTTGGTGCCTATAACTAATTACATAAGAAAAACTTATTACATTTAGTTTTAAACCTCTCGTTTAGTTTTCAATCTCTTCAACTAAATTTAAGCTTTTTTTCTCTTTTACGCGCGCGAAAGATAAAGACAGAGAGAGAGAGAGAGAGAGAGAGAGAGAGAGAGAGAGAGTAGGAGAGATAAAAAAAATAATTTTTTTGCTAGGCTTGATCGATTCCTGAACTGATAGCAAATTCGATTGGACGCACAAGTGCTTATTATAGTCGTTATACATTGATATAATTTGAATATAAAAGTAAAATACAAATTTTTTGAAATACAAATCTTAATGAAGCTATAAGTTTATACAGTAAAAAAATATGTTATATTTGTTGGAAACAGTCTACACTCGCGCGCGCGAATCCTTGATAAAATCTTTTTTTTAAGATAAAAGAATAAAATACTCTCTAAATTTTTTGGAGTGAAATTTTCACTCTAATCCTGGAGTCACTGACCAGTTCATTCTATGTGCAGGAAGTATTCACTTTAATAGAGTGAATTCTTTCACACTAAGATAAAAAGTGAAAAGTTTCACTCTTATTTTTAAAATGAAATTGTTAATGCTCTAAACGTTAAACTTCACTCCAACTTAAAGTGCAGAAATTTCGCCAAATCACGCCTTCTCAATTCTTGTTGTCATACAAGTGCCATTTATTAACTGTTTATTATTAACTGTGTTTAGTTGTTTTGAGTATATGAACAACGTCAAGTTGTTAAACTTGGAAATGAATCTATCAGAGGTAAGCCTGTTTATACACACATAAAATAGAAATCAAAAAGATATGAACAGAGATTTTGTATAGATATTTTAGGATAATGAAAGAAATTAATTTCTACTGAAAACGTTATAAAATGTAATAAATCGAGATGTCTTCAATCTTTAATATGTTTGTACTCCTACAGATAAAGTAAACTAGAAATTTCAAGACTTAGTCAAAAAATGCTTGCGATTTTATGATTAGGTTACAAAACATCTCCGAGAAAAGTCAATCTCCGAGAAAAGTCACTCTTTTTAGAGTTGAAGAATAAATCCAAATAAAGAGTAAACAATTTCACTCTGTTGAAAAGTGAAATTTCCCTCCACTTTGATTGGCGATATTTTCATAAATATTTGGAATGACTTTTCACTCCAAAAAAGTGAGATTTCATTCTAAGAAATTTAGAGAGTATCTTTAATATAATAAATTATGAATGTTAACTTTATTTAAAAAGAATGCTTCCACAATTTGCTTATAAATTGTATCAGTATGACCTTTTTTATGTTAATTTTTGTTACATAATATATCTTTTAACACAAGATTAAATTAATACAAAAATTTGAATTTTTGAAAGACGTTTCAAATACGTCAAATTCAACACAAATTTGTCAATTGTATAAGAAACTTTGAAGGTAAACCGGTTTGTGATAGAAAGTTTGAAGATAAACCAGTAATGCAATCAAGATTTATGGGAACATCGCGATCGGAACTCTTTCGAGTAT
>Ga0157363_1004655_pt1 | contig 12684 bp, 3 predicted proteins | sample AttsexASBM1_FD_111477 | JGI IMG/M metagenome (GOLD analysis project Ga0157363, IMG submission 111477) | Fungus gardens microbial communities from leaf cutter ant in Ribeirão Preto, State of São Paulo, Brazil - Atta sexdens ASBM1 | ecosystem: Host-associated > Fungi > Mycelium > Unclassified ...
ATTACTGGTTGTTCCGAAGGATGCAGCAAGTCACCGGTTCACTTCTTTCGCAGAAATCGAAAATTGACTCCAAAATTGGATCGCCTCTAAAGACGAGTCATTTTTTCGAGATGGAATTCGAAAATTGCCTGAGAGATGGGAAGAAGTAATAGGCAGCAATGGACAATACTTTAATTTATCTGTTCATTCATTTTATTTTGAAATAAATGCACAAAAAATGGACCGAACTAATTTGTACTCCCAATATAATTCATATATAAATTTTTAAGTAATAAATTAATCTGTTAGGAAATTAAATTATTTATTTATAACAAGAAGAAAATAATATTTTAGATCCAACGGATAGTTTAATAGCTTCTCAAGCGTTCGTATTTTTCCTTGCTGGTTTTGAAACTTCGTCAACCACTATTAGTAACGTACTTTATGAATTAGCATTAAATCCGGAAATACAAGACAAGTTGCGTGAGGAAATTGACGAGGTCTATGCAAAACATGGTGGAAATTTAATATATGACAATATTAAAAAAATGAATTATTTAGATATGATTTTCAAAGGTACGTCGTTTGAAAAGATAATTGAATAAGGAAATAATATGTTATTTTTGTTTCTCTGTTATCTTTTTTCAAGAATATTACAGTATGATTTCATGCTAATAAACTTTAATCAAATTGTTATAGTTCTTCAATGAGCATAAATACATAATTCAACTATTTTTAATGCAGAAATTTTACGGAAATATCCGCCAGGAACAATTGTTATGAGACAATCCACATCGAGTTATACTTTTGATGGTACTAAAGTTAGTATACCAAAAGACCAAAAAGTATGGATTCCTATTTACGCGATTCATCGAGATCCGAATATTTATCCAAAGCCAGATGTCTTCGATCCAGAAAGATTTAATGATGAAGCTGTGCAAAGCAGACACTCGATGTCTTACCTACCTTTCGGAGATGGACCAAGAAATTGCATTGGTAAAGTTAAATAAATTTAAATACCGCTTTTCATTTCTTAATTTCTATATTAAACATATTTTCAATCGAAAAATATTTTTAATCGAGAATTTTGATTTCATTTATGCATTAGGAACTTTTTTTATTTTCAGGAGCTCGTTTTGCTATTTACCAGTCTAAACTTGGGCTTACAAAGATACTTCGTAACTATAAAATTGAAACTTGTGAGGAAACTCCAATACCTTACGTAAATGATCCTAAAGCATTTATATTAGCACCAAAAGGTGGACTGCACTTGAAAATGGTTAAAATTAACCGAATATAGTTTAAGTTTTTCCCTAATTCTCTACAGAAAGTAGAAATTAATAAGAAATGGAAGAAATCTATCAATCAAATAATGATGAGAGTTATTGACGTTATTGCTATAATTCTTATTGATTTTTTAAATATGCATCATAATTTTTTCCTAATTATTATTAGATAATTTAACTTTACATTTATGTTATTACATATTTTATATGTTATTACATATTTTATAAAATCCAATCTTTCAAGATTGCTTTCTTCTTTATTGAGGTAAATATATTTTTAAGATAACATATATATATTGAAATTAGAAATGTATAAAGTATTAAAAATCGATTGCGAATATTAAATATATGCATTAAAAATGTATTCACAATTATATGTTAGATAGTTTTATATGTTAGGTAGTTTTATAATCTGAACATTCTTTATAAAAAAAATCTATGTTTAAATATATGTTTAAATTTATAGAATTTTTTAAATAAATCAAAAATATAGGAATGCTGTTGAGAAGCTGGACAAAAATGATGTGAAGAGTTGTAAAATGTTGTCTTTCAATTTATTAAAAGTTACTATTTCCGAATGTATTTATAAGCAGATATAAAATGTTGTCATCCTCGATTATATATTTTAGAAGGATGAAACTTCTTATGATGTATACTGATGTATACACTTCTTTTGACGTATACTGATGTATACCTGTTTTTTACTTTTTTATTACTATACTTTTTTATTAACCATTATTATTAATATTAACTTATAATATGTGAATACTCTCACACTTGTATTCATGTAGCAAAGAAAAGTTAGTACAACATATAACAACAACAACAATGCTGCAATATTTGCAATGTTACTGAAACGTTGCAGTATTATTGAAATGATTTATGCTTTATAAATGGATTATTATTTTTAAATAGTTACATATCTATTATATATGTATTATTTCCCATTATGATTTAATACAAATTGAAAGCAATAATTTTATATTTTAATATATCTGTTATAATATAAAATCTCAAAAATAGAGTAGGATCCATTCTACGTCCCCAATGTGATTCCTACTTTTGAGACAGTCTATATATATTGAAATAATATTTACTGCAATATATACTTACTTGAAATAATTATATCTATTAACTTTTTATATTATTTAATATAATATATAGTACTTGATAAAAGCATGCCCGATATAACTTGAAAACTACAATATTTATTGTAATAAATTTAAAAAATACATACATACTGCTTGATAAAAACCATGTTTTATTATTAATAATTGTTCAGAGTCATTGTTTTATTATCAATAATTGCCTAACATTTCCGAAGCATACTTTCCATTAATTTTGTGACATATATTCTTGAGGTAAAAATCTTTAGATTAATCTAGCTACTTGAACTTCCAAATCTGATTTCTTAGTTTAAGCTAAGTCCAAACATTGTTTTCATTCCGGTATATTATAATGGCCAATCTAATGAATGTGAACATCACTCTTTCTTTGTTTACATTCAATACAAAAACGGCTCTGATGTTTCAGAACATTATTCTCTTGTAATAGCCAATATTCATTTTTTCTTTTACTTAAATCACTTTTAAGCAGATGATAAAAACTCTCTTATATATAAATATTTGTTACTTTGCAGTTCAAATTGTCTTTAGAAAATGTGCAAAATACCAAACCTGTGCTTTGAAAAGCACTTCCAAATATACACCTTTACACCTAGATCTATTAGGTACAACTAATAATGAAGCTCAAAGATTTATTTATCGTTTATTTATCTACAAAAATGTATCGAAGACAATGGGCATTATTTTGAGAATTTATTAAAATAAGTTTTCTTTTATTAATCTCTTTATAGTGATTATTTCATTACTTATTTGTTCTCGTACATTTCTACTCTACTTTTTCATATTCAAAATCACATAAAGAATATAACCAATGGATTAATTTTTGTCTAATAAGCTTACAACATAATAATACATACTGTCTTATTTAAGGAAACATCAATAATCTTAAAATCTCAAAAAATATTAGTTTGATAAATATTTTTTGTTTGTTCCAGAAATAACACATTTTTGTAACATTGTTTTACTTATCAAAAACAAATAAAGTATTTAAAGAACTCAAGTAAGTGAAATATTTTGACATATACATCTAGATAGTCAAATCTGTAAACAAAAATGTAATTTACATACAATGTCTACTATAAAAATTATCGATACTCGGAACAAAATATATAAAATTTTCCAATATGATGAATTGACTTTGCATACTATGCAGCGCTTGGCATACTTCATTTAAAAGATTACGAAATGACAGATTGCTTAATTTCCGCTGGGAAATTACTATCAGATTGTGTCAGTAGACTTCGCATAACATAGAGACTAATGCAAATGCAGTTGATACCAATATATTATAATACTTTGTGTGAATTTACTGACAAACATATATATTAGCAGTTTAGTATTTATATAATGTTATATAGTGTTTATATAAATGTACATACGCGCAAAAGCGCGTGCGCGCATACATACACAAAAGTTATGCATACCGCGTGTACATATAGAAAACTTACAATATAATGTTTTGAAACACGTATATAACGATAAACATCGCACCGATTTTCTTCTTTGGGACTTTTCCTTGACTCTTCTTTTTTGCTGTATGTAACAACAATAATAACAATTTGCACGTGATAAGTAAGAGGCTGATTGGTATCATACACTATCAGGACTGCTGGATTCTTGGTAACATGGCTCAAATTCTTCTGCCTCGCCTTCATCACTTTCGCTCGGTAGACTTGACTGTTCTAATTGATATTGATTAAAATTGTGCGTTGATGTGTGATTTTGATGCTGATGATGTAGCAAGTCATGATGTTGGTAGCAATGGCGCTGATCATCAACTATTTGCTGCGATGGAAGGTCATTGATTGATATATTACGCGATCTTCTGCGTAATCTATGATGACAGATCAGACAGAGCATCATGATCACCAAGATACTGCCGATCGCATATACTATCGGCATCGTGTAACTGTCTGCTGGTACGGCGGTGACGCCTGCAATTTGCATCATAATATGCATCCGCATATACAAATAATTCTATAAGAATGTTTTAAAAAGTAGTCTAAAATTTAATAATATAAGATACGTAATAAAAAATATCAGCCCAATATATCAATATAAATCAATATAAATCGAAAAGTTAAATCTATGACAATGTTAAAAATAATTTGTGGTTTTAATAACATGGATATTATAGACGTTTTGTTTGTATTTGATGAGTATGAATCCTCTACAAAAAATCAATTTTTTGTGTATGCGTGTCAATGATTATATTTACATGATACCCTTCATCGGGTTTAATAACATCTGTAGTTGTGAAACTGGTCACAGTCGTTCTTCCGAGGAATAGCTATGGTTGGCCAATTTCATAACTATGTTATTAAATCTGATTAAGCGTGCTATGTAACAGAGATTATTATTATTTTACATATCATAAGATAAATGCTATGTTTTTCATTTCATATATCGATACAGATACACTCATTTAACACCTTTTGTATAAAAAAAAAGCGAATCTGAAAAACAAAAATCGCTGCTTAATGCCAATAATTTCTGTAATGTGTTGCTTTTTTCTAACTAATACCCTTTGTATACCGTCTCATGATCACAGAAAATGGAATCGGAAAACGAAAGCGAAAAAATGAATTTTAGTATAGTCCATATTTAAAAAAGAATGAATAGTGCTTGCAGGGAACAAGTAATAATTTAATAAGAGAAATGCAATATATTGATATGGAAAAATTGATTGAATATCTTCGCACATGAACATATTAACAATTTATGAATAAAAATATTTATAAACAAAATGTAATAGATATATCATTTTCTATAAAATATAAAATTAGAATGTCATTCTGTGTTCGCGAAAAATATGCCCCATAAAGAACTAAGCCGCTTAAAATCAGAACGGAACGATGCTGATCGGTATGCCCCTACCATCTCACTTTTTTGAGTTTCTCTGTATTCGTGGGACGGCACCCTAAGTTACTAAGGCCGGAATTCATACGTTCTTATTTTAAAACCATCTTGAATAATATCTTAATATAATATGTTAATACGTTTATCTAATTGGTTCATGAGATTTTAAGACGATTTTAAATATAAAAATCGACTATGAATACGTGCAGCGTATACTACAAAAAATTGATTCAACGGAGAAAAGGAAGAAAAACAATTTGTCTTTCTCTTTCCTTCAAATAGTATTAGCCAATTAGTGAGTTTCTAATAAAGAAAAACAGTACAATCTCTGCATCAGAATTGTCTAGAAATTGAGGTATCCTCCTTTCTCGGTGCTTCAGTATATTGTAGAGCTCATTGCTTCAAAAATAGTAATTAAGTGCTAAAGAAAATGTATCTAAAGTGGTGGAAATATTACAAGGTGCGCTCAGTTTGCATCCTTCTCTCTTTAAAATTTGTACTATGTCGTTTCTCTACTTTTCCATACAGTTGACAACCAAAAAAAATTATATATTTCATAAAGTCTGTATAACTGATATAATTGTTTCTTTGTCAGACTTGTCAGTTATGTTATATTTTCACTTCTACGTACATACATTATTTCATTGTGCATAATTACTACTGTGAATTATACTTGAATATTCGGGTGTCCTAGAAATGGGATACGAGCCGCATAGAAAACGTGGAAGGAGAATAAAAAAATATTGTATTATAATTATTTGAGATATTCGCAGCAGTTTTCGAATTAAAAGATAAAATGTCTAAGACTCAATTGCACCAACGTTACTTTGATTTTAAACGAGATTTTGTCTATCTTTATCTATTTGTCTATCTGTGTCTCTTTTTCGGCTTTAAAACAAGACAGATAGAATTTTAAGTTTCGCTTAGGGCCCGCTAGCGGGCTTAAGCTAATGTGCAGTGACGCCGCGCCGCGCCATACGAATTTGTAGCACGGTCCATCGCGCCTCAGGATGCGCTCTCATGGAATGCGGAACTGCGGAACGTTCGTGATTGACCGTCCCATTGAGGACGTAGGCCAACACATTTTAAATGGTCCGCTCTGATCAATTGCAAGAATCTTCCCGTAGATACTTTCATTAGATCTACTAGAATAGCGTTCGTCATTGGCTTGCATTGATTGTGCATCCGCAAGTTCCGCTCAATGGAACATAGGAAAATGAATTCTTGCGGATCAGAAATCACATACAGAGACATACAATAGGGACATTGCACCGACTTCATTTCGTGTATTCTCATTTTAATTTTGATTTACATTTTCGCTCTTCTGTATACCTATTTATACGACACTCGTGTTCTGATCATTGATTTTCTCGTATTTATCTGGAGATTTAATTAATTACTTTCAGAGTTATGTTCAGATTCCCATCCGAGTGCCATCGAGGTATCATTCTTGTAATTTGCTGAATGTTAAACAAAAATGACATGACATCCGGAGAATACCCGGATAGGAATCCAAACACGCCTCAGCATGTTGATTAACCGCTCTTGTACGGCCGGAATCAGACTATGCATTGAAGAATGAGATTGAAGATTGAAAAATAGATATTTGATCAATCAGAACAAAAGGAGCCAATTTCTTTGTTCTCGTGAAATTTAAATTTTTAATCTTTAATCTCAATCTTCAATGCACAGTTCGATTCCAGTCTAAGAGACAGTTTTCTCCGTTTAAACCAGCTTAACTTGATTAGTTTTTATGAGTATATGTATATACATGCACACACACACACCCACACGCACGCACGCGGGCACACACACACACACACACACACACACACACACACACACGCGCGCGCAGGCATCGGCGGAATCTGCAAAAGAAATAAATTTGCGCAACAGAAAACAGAGGAATCGGTGGAATGAAGCCAATGTTCCACAGTTCTGCACATCTGCAGTTTCATATCCCATGGTAGCGCATCCTCTCCGACGGCGGCACACAGCGGAGGGGAAAAATGACGCATTGTTGGCATGGCGGTTTAGTATATTTTGCCGCGTCTACACTAAGAGAGAGAATGTTATTTTAGTTGAAATTTTCTTTACATATTTCTTATATTAGAAATAATATTATTTAGCACGACTAAATACATTTTAACACAATTAAGTATGTTAAACGACGTTATTAATCAGAGCATTACACAAAATGTATGATCATTATTCGTTTGTTTTTTATTATATATGATGTTTATTATATATGATGTTATTATTTACGCCTCTCGATACACTTCGTCGAAACTATCACATCGTTTTATCGTTATATTTTTCCGGGCTGTCATTTTTTGATGTGTTAATGTGTGTACATTTGGAATTACAGTGTAAGTTCACGTAGATAGTGGATTTACATTGTAAACATATTATTTTTACACGTATTAAACATATTACAACATATTATTTTTACACGTATTAAAAAAAATGACACATTTAACTAAAACTCTTTTTCAATTTCTTTCTGTTTAACAGATTTAATCATGCATTGTTAAAAAAGAAATGAAATTTAATGTACTTTTACATAAGTACATTAAATTTAATGTATCTCCAATTAAAAAGTATATTTGTCTACATTTGAAAAATATATTTGTGTACATTTGTTTACATTTGCATAAAATTTAGTGTATTTTATACTATTAGAAATGCCTCCTTTATAAATGAAGCTCGTAGTTATGAACGAAATTAAAAGTAATGAATGATTTAATTGAAAATTAAGTTATTACTTACAGTAATTACTTAAATGTAACAAACGTGTACATTAAATTTCATAAATTTTCATGAAAAAATACATTAAATTTCATGTATATATACAATATACTCTTCAGTTATAAATATATTAAATTTAATATAATGTCATGAAATTAAGTTCAAATTGTTTAACTTAAAAGTATATTATATTTCATGAAATGTTTAAGAGTGCACATAAAATTTTTATGAAATTTAGTATTCATGTACATAACATTTCAACACAGAGACTGGAATGTCATCATCTATATCAATGTACACATGCATGGAATGTAATGTACATGTGTATGAAGTTTAATAATCTGTATGCGAAATTTAATGCAAATGTGCATGAAATTTAATACAAATGTGCATTAAATATAACATGTATGCATGCATGGTACCATACTAGCTGCATTCGGTTTGGACGAACGAGCTCTAAGTTTCATTCTATCTTTATCACTGGTTACATTTATATCCACCGACCTGATAGCGACTCGCTCTATATATAATATCGATCATGACCCAAAGTAGGTTTAATTACTAATCGTTACCGAACAGATTTAAAAATTGATGGAATCGTATTTAGTCCATGCTGGTCCGAATTACCTAGAGCCATCTCGTGTTTTGTACAAATCTCGCGCATTTACACCGAGAAGACAGACGACCTATTTTAAGTCAGGCCGCTAAAAAACAAGGCTTGACTTAAAGTTAGATCGGGTCATCTACCAAATGTTTACAGCACTACTGGGGGTCTAAATAATTTTGGTCGAATTTGAGAAATAGGTCGCAGACACGGTGTAAACACAATCAGTATCTCGCGCTAAGAGTAAGCGCAGTATCGCTTCGATATCGAAGTGCAAGACCGACCGTATCTTTACGAAACCAAGGAAGATAGAGACTAAAGCTTTAAACACAATGCGAAGAAATAGCTATAGCGATAGGAATAACACGATTTCAACCTATCAGAAATCAAATACACTGGAATATAGTTTCTGATAAGTTGAAATCATGTTATTCCTATCGCTCAGTATTCCTTCGCATTTAAGCTTAGGCTTAAGGAGACCCAACTTATATGAATAGCCGTTAAAAAGCGTGATCAAAAGTGGTCATCTGAATTAAATAGTTCGGTCGAAATGTCATTTTTGTTCCACTACTGTTCTTGCAGTTTGCATGATAGATATACCAATTTTACATAAAGAATGTTTCATTCTTCATGTGCAGTTTTTAATGATAATTTATGTGAATTTACGTCTTTCTGTTACTGTGAGCATGATATAAAAAAATAATATCTCTATTCTTATGTTATGTTCGTTTGTGAGTGCGTAAAGCCTTGCACACAATAGAAGGAATAAAGAATTAAGAATAAATAGGAAAGAATAAATTATTCTAACCTATCAGAAACCTTGGAATACACAGTTTCTGATAAGATGAAATCATTTATTCTTTATTCCTAATCCTTATTCCTTCTATTATTCGCAAGGCCTAAGCGTATATAAGAGGAGTTTTGCAATTCAAACGCTGTCTACTGGTGCCACCAATACCAAAATTCAAAAACTTGAATTTTGACCACACTTTGGCTGGTATTCATAGGCCAGTATTCATAGTCTTATTTCAAGATCGTCTTAAGTAATGTCTTAAGACGCTAATGCAACCTTCTTGGTTTGTGACTTCTTAAAACCATACTTAAGATGATTTTGAATATAAGATCTGGGTATCAATCATGAAACTTTTTCCCTAGGATGAAAAGTGAAAATTTTCTCTATTAACTTCAATGATAAAAATTTTCACTTTTCACTTTCTATCCTAAGAATAAAGTTTCATGATTGATACTCTGATTATGAACTGGCTTTTCTAAAACTTAATTTGGTTTCCTTAGTCTCTATTTCCTCCATGCGTGAAACGCTGAGTTTTCCAGCACAACAATTATCGGATCTCAATAAGGACAGAACCGATCAAGTTTTAAATAGACTCAATCGATAGCTTTCACTCAAAATATATAATAAAAGTTTATTTTACGCCTATTACAATCGAAGGTATAGTAATATCATAAATTAAATTGATAAGCAATTTAATAATTTGATGCTTAATCTGGCATCCTATTAGGAAGATGTTAATGTATTGAAAAACTATAAATAAATTTATTACAAAAAATATTACCTTGACCGGAAGTCGAATCCAGATCTTTTACTCCGTACGAGCGTCCTAAGCCTTTAGACTACCAAGGCAAATCATTTCGGCACGCAATTCAAATGACTACATATTTAGTATATAAATTTACATAGAAATTATTTAAAACATCCAAGATTCAGCTTTGATTGTAATAGGCATTAAACTCTTACTTGTTGTGTATTCATATATATGGTCATAATAAATCGTTTATTATTATAATAAAAGTGTTTTTATTTTTTCTCTACGTACTTTACGAACGGAGATATTACGATGTAAAGTCTGAAAATGTGAAACATTATTTACTTTCCTTACTTTTGTCATCGTCATGGAATGTGAGGGAAATAGATTCAAATACATTAATTTTAATATTGTTAGTCACAATTACTGGATAAAACTATTAATAAGCAGCAGTTGAATAATTTGCAAAATAATGAGGTTTTTGAAGATAGACATCATAAATCTCGATCATATAATTAAAAGATTAATTTTTAACTCTATTTTTTATTTTTAGATCAAAATGAAATAAATAACGCAAATATAAATGTAATAAATGAAAATAATTCTCAGAATAATAACAATTCTAAATTGGACAAAGGTAATGCTATTGTTCATACAATAGTATCATTAAAAGCATTTAAACAAATTTTATTTTGTTTCAGATCAATATTTCGAAGAAAATGATTCAGAACAAAGAGTTTCTTCACAATAAAAAAACTTTATTGTGGACAAGAAAAATAACTGACAGTAAGAAGAAAAACATTGAAAAAATACCTACCGTAACCACATCAGATGAGTGGCTTATTAAGTTTAAAAAAAAATAGCAGAAAAAACGGAAAAAAATCGATGAAAATAGAAAAACAAGAAAAAGAGAACAAAAAAAAAAGCTGAGAGAGACAATCTACAAGAAAATAATTATGAAGAAAAAAAAAGACAAGCGGAGAAGAAAAAAAGACACATAACACACTGATTAAAAAAACTAAAAAAATATAAGATTATGCATATTTAATGCAACTATATTGAATATTTATAAGAAAAATTTATTTAATTTCTCGTTTATATATTATAATTTAACATAGTTTTATTAAAAAGTTAAAGTCTTAATATAATAATTAGAAATGATACACATATTTACAACAAAAATTAAACAGTTTTATTTTCATGTTAAATATGCAATTTGTAATTTATAATAAACTATTTGAAAATAAATTGTTATAATGATTACTACAGAATTATAAGAAATTGCTTAATTTTATTTTTACGACAAACATATCTGGATATTGATTCACTCACATGCTTCATAAATTTTAATTATTTTTTAAATAATTTAAGACTTTTTTTGTATTTTTTGTATTTTAATAATAATGTTTCAATTTCATATTTCATTTAATTATATAAATAGATCTTTTTTATGTCGCACAAAAATTTTTTTGTACAAAAATCTTTACAAAAATTCAACAATTTTGATTCTGTATTATTATATGTCCGGTTGGAATATTTAACTTAATCTTTTTCATATAATTTTGAAAAATTGATTTTTCAAAAATGGGCATTGATATTCATCGGCAAGACTTTCAGACATATGTACTTACATATATGTTACAGGACGTTTTGCAGCAAGGATGCAATATAACTCATGATGTATCATTTCATCCATATTTAACATTCCCGTACTGCGCAGAATGTTGAAATGTTAATGTTTTATCAATGTGCATCTATATTGATTCTTCTACATTGATTGTTAACGTTGTTACAAATTAAATCATAAATTGAATTGATTTTTCCAAATTGATTGTTAATGTTACTGCAATGTTGAAACGACATTGAATAAATATCAAAATCTATTTTAATTTGTGAAAAATGAACAAAAATAAAATGTTATGTAAATAGAAAATTTAAATCACTCAAATTGATCTTTTAATGAAACTCATTTCTAAATGATTTATGTTTATGCGGAAATCAGCCGCGCGTACAGAATGCTCGCGCGTGTGGTATTGTTTATGTTTGATCGCGGATGCATGATGTCGATTCATGGTCTTTCTCATATCTACCATATGTCACAATTATATATCCACTAAAATTCAGTATTCTTGGATCGAAGCAGCAATTCCCATACGATTGTGGAGGTTCAGCACCGTTGAATAGAGTACAAGATTGGATGATGACCGCTTAGAAAAATAAGAAAATTAATTTCCAAATGAGGAACAAACCGTTTTTTTTTCAATTATTTTGTCGTATATGTTGCAGAATATGATGTTACTCAATAATATTTATTTTAATAATACAACTGAATTAATTAACATGCGAAAAATTTTTTATGTTTCACAAACGTAGTAATTCAAAGGACATTAAACATTTCTGCAATGTCTCTTCAAAATTGAATCTATTAGGTGTACAAAAAAGTTCTGAGCTTTTTTTTGTAAAATTCAATCTTTATTCGTATGTAATCGTACGGAAATGGCTTGCTGCGTAACGCCAAGCTGTTCTGCAAGCTCCTTTTC
>Ga0157363_1004657_pt1 | contig 12683 bp, 12 predicted proteins | sample AttsexASBM1_FD_111477 | JGI IMG/M metagenome (GOLD analysis project Ga0157363, IMG submission 111477) | Fungus gardens microbial communities from leaf cutter ant in Ribeirão Preto, State of São Paulo, Brazil - Atta sexdens ASBM1 | ecosystem: Host-associated > Fungi > Mycelium > Unclassified ...
CTAGAAATTGTTTCATTTAATTGATTACAATATTTTTTACAATCTTCATTGTATCTGAGAGCTGTTAAATTATTAATATAGTTCAAATGCTTACTTGTAATAATAATTAATTTATGAGTCAATTCTAAGCAGAATCCTAAGACTCATAACATGTTCTCGTAAAACTTGTAAGAACTTATGATAACATTCTAAGTTTATGCGTATATATCGTAAGACGTACGATTATTCGTAAATATCTATGATTTCTTATAAATTTTATAGCTAGTAAGAAGTTGTCTATAAAAATATTGTATAAAGGTATAAGCATTTAAAAATTCTTACAAGTTTTACAGGAATATGTTACGAGCTTTACGATTCTGCTTAGAATTTAGGCATTAATTACAATATGTTACGGAAATCTCACCTTAAACGTTGCGGAGTGGTATGGAAAGTGCGCTCAGTCTGATTGTATCCCAATAGAAGATATAAGTGCCGCAAGACTATACCCTGCGTTTTCGACATTGGTTTTTCATCCGTCGGATAGGCCTGATTGAATGATATTAATTTATAAAATTGAACGCGTAAGATCGAGAAAATGTTTTGCAATTTTTATATATTTCACGTTATGTATTCTATCGAAAGTTTTTTCTCTTTTTTCTTGTATCACAAAGATAAATTTAATAGGTTGATGATTTACCTGATCCTGTCTCGATAGAAATTGCATTAAGAGAAAGACTAGTAAATGCATAGTTTCTTTATCTGCTTCTTCAAGATCCACGATTTTATGGGTATATCCTGGCAACGTACTAGCTTCGTCGACCATGTTCAATGAATGTATGTGACCATCTGCAAAGTTTTCCAATATTAATTACGTTCTATAGTTAGAAGATTCAACAAAAAAAGAAGAATTAAAATCTACAAAGTAAAAATATTAATGTTGTAACTATATTTCTATCTATGTCACTTTTTACAATTCAAAGAATTAATTATAAATATATGCTAAGTAAATTATAAATTTACATTAAACAAAAGAAAGGCATGCACATCACATATTATCTCAAAAACTAATTAAAACGATACACGAAGAAAAACTAAACTATTAATTCAAAGCTGTATTTTGAGATTATGTATTGCGAGAATGAAGAATTTTATTTTTTATATTATATAAAGTATACAATTTGACTTGCTTTCAATAGATTAAAAAAATCTGCCCAATCAAATCTATTTTACGAGATAAAAAAGGAATACTATTTTTAAATCTTTGTTATTATTTGTACGTTGCAAAACATGCATTTAAAAGCAATTTATAAGTCCTTTTATAACTTGCTCAATTTACTTTACGGTTTCGAAAGCATCAATCTTTACACTTTAAACATACATTAATAACAGACATCACTAAAGCATTTCTGCGAATTTTGCGACTTGCTACTTACCGTTCGACCTATTCGAACGATCCATCTGGAGTTGATTGCATTAACATCCGTGTAATACAAACGAGCAACATATTTGCGCGTACATTTATGTCTTGTCTACAGCTACACAGGCAACACACGCTACTCTACCTGGAATACTGTTATTAGGCGGGGTGGACCCCAACAACTGACCCAGTCCGAATCTCGAGCTCTTCCTTTTCAAGATCGGCGCAGAATACTGTCGGCTGTACACCTTTTCCTTTTCTGCATGAAAGATGCGGAAAACAAAAGGAGAAAAGTAACACACAGTGTACGACATAGTTTGTGATGTGCGCGAAAAGGCGATAGGGATAAGGACTAGAGAAAAACGGGAACATTTAGAGTACGTACCTTGCTTAGTATCTTGTCGAGGTATCATCGACGCGGGTGCGGACATCGTACGCTTGTAAGGCCATTTTGTGCCAAAACTCGCACTCAGTGTCTTTACGGAACTTGTTCCACTACCGTCAGACTGAGATAACGCTTCATGTGCGCGATGTAATTTCTTCATAAATATTTCGCTATTCATATCCGTATTTTTTAAATCTATGGCAGAAAAGCTTACTCAGAACGTCAATATATTTGTTCAAGCAATACAATTTTTTAAATGTAATAATGTTTTTCCCTGAAACATTAATAGGATGATACTAACCGCGCAAATAAGTCACATCCCCCGACTTCTCTAAGTTGATTTGAGCCTCGAGAAATAACGTATCAAATCGATTCAAGAAAAATTCCCACGTTAAGATACGTCGATCGCTAAGACTATTGTGTAGCTGATAAAGCGATTGCAATACCATTGGCCGGTCTACTATTACGGAATCAAATTGTGTTTCCAGGCATAAAATTAACGACTGAAATAAAATTATAAATAATAGTTTGAATATAAAGAATTATTTTTTTTTATCAAAACCCAGAAATTATACATATAATGATATTAAACAATAAATAAATACTCTAATATTGAGAAAACATGATAGATGTTTTCTTTAAAAACTTAATTTCAGATAAGTGCAGTTTTAAGAACTTGATAAAATTTACCCTAATTGCTGTATCGTGAATAGTACCAAGATACAAGGTAGCACGTTGCGCAACATACACATTATTGTCATCCATACTTGTTACTAAATAACAGAACGCATTTGCTAATGCAGCTTGAAGACTTAATATGTTCCGCAATGGCGTTGAATCCATAAATCTCGCAATTAATGTAACGCGTTCGACTGAAATATAATAGAATATCAATTTAAAAAAATTTAAATTAATTAGAAAATGAAAAATACAGAAATTAAAAAATAAAATAAATTAATAGATAAAGGAATATAAAATAAAGAAATATAAAATACTATGCTAAAATGAGAAAGATTCAGTTAGAATAATAATAAATCAAGTAGTCAACTTATTCATATTATATGTGATTACCCGCGACGAATCTAACGCGCCAATCAGAATTGTGAAATTCTTCTTGTACCAGCCGCCAGAAAGTGTCGGTGCCGCAGGGTAATGTTACACAATGCAATAATAACGGAACGGTCACTTGTGCTATATGCGAATGTTCTGCGTTTAAGAGTTCCCATAAACTGTAAAGGATAATAAATGATTGAGAAAATTAAAACTACACAAGTTCTAATCATCTCTGTAAAAAATACTTTAACAAGTGTAGCTAATACATACTTTTTTATTAATAAATTCTCTTGGCACCATATAAAGAATCCTTGATGATCTTTCACTGCAGTATTAAACGCGTCACCATATAAGCACATTACATTTAAGCACTGCAGCATGTAGTAAAGAATGTCCGGTTTGTCGATGGTCATTATTTCCTGCAAATGAAATTTTTCGAAAGTAATTTTTAATCATTTTAATTAAATAGTTTTGACAATTGTAAAATTTATTCTTATAATTATAAAATTATAAGTGATGATTTTTTGCGAACTGATTACTTAAATAGTTATAGTCAGCGCGTAATTATTAAATAAATTAATAATCGTAATTCCGTGTATATTGCACATGCATTGTAGGCCGCTGTAATACAGTTGTAATACAGTCATAATATTAGTACCTTTAGTAATTTATGAATATATTGAAGTTGTTCTGGTAATTCTTCTATCGTAAAACGAAACTTTCCTACGGAGGTATGCCAAAAGTCATCCGAATCAGCTTCTGGACTTAAACTCACGGGTTCATCGTTTTCACCTATCAGATGTGGTTTTGCCACGCTCACTGTTGCGGTAGCTGAAAATGTATACATATGTATATATGTGAATTTATATAATATTATAATTAAATATAATATAATTATTGAAAAATTATGATAGAATATATAGAATATTGGCTCACCGACGTCTGTTTCTGACAATGTAACCGTTCTCGCGACGGCGGACATAATCTTCTCCGTTGGCATGATAGCTGCGAGGTCCAGCTGTTCCGAAACTGTCTCTACTGTCGCTGTCATAATCTGTTCGAAGAACTGACATAAACGATCAAAATAGCTATTCCGGTAACATAGATTAGCCTACCGTGTCTTTGTGATCAGGCCGTGTCGTAGAAGAAGAGACAGAGAGAGAGAAGCGCATACGGACACATATACACAGTTAAGACAGTTTTAAGTAGCATGCTGCTTTATTAATGGAAGATTGTGTAATACGCAGTGACATATTAGAAATAACATTTTTTTGGTGATGTTTATCTCATTGAAGAATAAATTTCTTTTCGTATCCTTTTTCTTTTTTCAATAAAATCACGAAAATTTAATTGTCAATGAGACAAACATCAAATATGTTATTAACGTCCGAGATCGAAAGATTGATTTGCCATTTTAGAGTTTATTTATTAAGAGACGTACGTGTGGCATATGAACTAAGACTCCGCCGACAGAATGCATTTCTGGTACGGGCATGTTGATGACCACATCCGGTTTCGAATCACCCTTCTTTGTTGTTTCCGGGGAACTTTTACGAGCATTATCGTCCGCATTTTCATCCACGATTGTCTGAAAAGGATAAAAACTTGTTAGTTTTCTTTTCTGTTTCACATATAATTAAAACATTCTATCGAAAAAAATAAGTTATTACTTATATTTATTTTATTATAATTTTATTATAATTTTATTATAATCATATTGTATAATAATTATCAATTAAATTAAAATTATAAAGTCAACTAACGTCGGGAGGATATGCCGGATTTTCTGGTGCCATGTAAGTAATCAATTGTAGACATAGTTGGTGCCAGATTACCCTTGACTCACAATAAGAACATTCGATGTCTGAAGTATTATCGCAGACGTGAGAGTTGTTCCAATTGGATGCAACTATGGATTTCATTAAACGGCAAGCATCTCGACAAACTCGTGTATTAATTCCAGTATGCTTGTCTATATTTTGAAGTTCCATCTTCCAAAATCAAATTTTTAAATTTTCGTTACATAAAAGTGAATGAAAAAAGATTTTATACATAATTAATATATAGATAACTCTTTTAAAGATTTATATCTTACTTGTTTCAATAATATATCAAGCATGAGAATACAACAAGATAAATTAAGTTCCGCGTTCGTCAAAAATTCTATATGTCTTGGTGTTGGCTCTACATCATCGGAAAGTGGTGTTGATTTCCCCGAATCATTTTCCACTATGGGACCTAAACATGTTAAAAACCATGTCTAATCTTCAATATATATTAAGTTCTAAAGCGTCATGTTTGAAGTGCACAAAATGCAATCTCTTATGACGATTGAGAAGAAATTCAAAGTTTTTTTATCTACACAATTTGAAACTTCATAATAACAATATTTTCGTCCAAAAAAATTATATTAATTTCTTTTCTCTTCGAAACGACCCATGTAGTGGGTCGAGAATTAAAATTATACAAATTTAATTAATAGAATTTAAAATTCTAAATAATAAAATTCTAAATAATAAATTCTAAATAATAAATGAGTAGAGCCTTCTTAATTAAAAATAAAATTAATTTTTATAAAGCTAACAATTCTTTCGGCAAAAGATTAAGGTATAGTGATAACTAGTACAGATAATAATTATAATTACATACATGTAATGTTTACATCATCTTCTTTCGTAGACTTGCTTGGCTTTAATTCTGACTCTGCCAAGCTCATTGATTGCATAACAGCTACTCCGTTGCTAAATATTGAAAATAGTTGATCCAAGGGTAATGTTATTTCCAGCATAGTAAGTGTTTGCAACCAGTGAAGAGCCTGTTCTTGTACTTTAGCGCTCGTATTGACGAACCGTTTTGCTATAAAGTTATACATTTTCTTTACGTCAAATCCTAAAGAATTCATGTCCCGGTCCAAAATTTTGCTGCAACATAAAATGATAAATATTTTTCGTGTAAATTGAAAATTCCAAATATGTAAAGATTTTCTCGAAATAAAACGAATACCTCAATATTATCTTTAGCTCCTGAAGTTCATTTTCTGGAACGTCATTTACCACTGCTTCCATCCAATGCGGCATCACGTAATCCCATACGTCAGGCGTTATCACTTCGTACGGTACTAGACAAAACAGCCGATGCAAACCGTCTTTTAAATGCGATGTCCGAGAAGCCAAGGTTTCCCTTTTGGCAGAACAATAACTAATATTAATTTTGTCAACGTGATTTAATCGCAAGCGTAAATATTACAATAATGTCGTTCATTGTAATATTTACGTAAATTTCGTATATATAATCAAAATTATATATATTATGTAAAGATTTTATTAAAAAATGCAAATCTCTGCTTTACCAATGACCTCCGACCCTGACGTAGTCCGCAGGATGTGGTAAAAGACAGGAAATGAATACTTCATAGTGCGTTTTCATAACTTCTGAGAGCCAGTCGCAAACGTACTCTGTTTTTAACTTTTCAAGCGCGCTTTCTGCCTGCCCTGAAATGATTGAGAAATTGATTATAAAAAGACAAAAGTATTAAAATTGATATAGGAATGCTATTATGATTGATCGTTAAACTATTAATCTAACGACATATAACACGATTGGAACACATGAACAGATTTGACATTTATTGTTATCCCGAACTTTGGCATGCAATAATGCGAGGCTACATTTTTCAAAGTATTCGACATTTAAGTGCAAATTTCAAATATGTGTCGAGTTGTGTGCTGATATCTTTGATACATGCATGCAATTTTTATCAATGATGAAATCTCGAATATTTTTGTTTAATTCATACGACGGAATATATTAAATTCGGCTAAATATTTCAGGTGTATTTTGGTTTATAATTTCAGAAACAAATATATTCAAACATCGACATAATGTTTTTCTTGAGACAAACATGAAGGCTAACAACATATATTTTACATGTACAGTGTGTATACAGAGGATGCTTACATCTTGTACATCTTGGCAACATATTTAGCCGACATACCACGCTACTACCTACGTCTGGCTCTCTACGTCTACTTGAGTAAAGTGTATATATGCAAAGTGTTAAATTACCAACAGAAAAGATAAGGTGTATAAGTCTTTTTTCAATACCATCGAAACAGTAGGCAGTGACATGAAACCAATGAAATAACATTGATAATAAACGGCCCAGTATTTCAACCGGGGTATCTTCGTTAGGGGTACAAAGTCCCACTAGCAGCCATACGCCATATCTGCCGAGGAGCTGTCGTTCCTCTAAGCTCGTAGGGTCGCAATGACCGAACGTACTCCCGATACCGCCAGCACCGCTACTTGCGCCACTGCTACTTCCTACGAATCCTATGCCACCCTTATTGCTAGTACTAGCATTTATATCTGTCGTGTCCCGATTGCTATCGATACTTATCGGTTCAGCTTCTCTGAGCAGACTGTAAAACAAAAATATCATGTCTAGCTGAGCTTGCATTATCACTTATGATTACGGTTACAGCTTGCCTGACAATCGCTTGAACCATATAAGTTTGCGCTTGCGGCTCCAGCTGCGAAATGTGCGGAAGCGCCATGTGATAAACGTGATCACCGCCACGACGATTGTTATGACGAATACTATGACATTGTTGACAATATCGTATAGGATGATTTCCATTGTAACTTGCGCATTCTGTCGAAAAGCAAACACTGATAGCTGATTTATCCGTCCCTCTACAGTTCTGATCAAAAACGGAATATAAATATTAGATAAATTTAAAATTTTCAATATTTGAGCGACACTGTATATTATGTACAACAAATTTGAATTCTCTCAAAGTCAACATGTTCACCTTGTTTTCGCAAACCATGGACACCTGTTGCATTGGATGCAAAATGTCGTAAAACATTTGATTTGGATGTTCTCGATGAATCTCATTCGCGCATTCGATGCAGAGATAAAGAGGAGGCGGAGATTCAACAGCGTATGTGATGGAAATGTCATGATTGTAACAGACTTTTGCAGCTTCCGCATTGCCGGCATTCGGACAGCTATCTCGTTGACATACGAATGGGGTGAAATCATCTGGAACGCAGATAACACAGTTTTATATGACATAGATTGTTGTATGATTCTTGGAATTTATTTATTATCTCTTGCCTAATATTAAACATATATTGATATATTTAATGCATAATATATTTTTTGTACAATGAACTGACCGTTAACGCAAAACGCATGTCACAAAGCTTAATAAAATAAAATTTAACAACTTATATGATTTGTATCAAAGAATAAGCTTTAATATGATGATTCTGCAATACATAATGCCTTGATAGAAAAATTTCAATTTCGTGAAATCATTTCACGTTTTGAAACACTTTTCAGCAAAATTTCAGCATTTCAAAAAAATTGCAGTTTAATTTCAACGATTTTTAACTGAAAATTTTTTTTTCAGCAAAATTTCAGAGAAATTCCAGCAAAAATTTCAGAGAAATTTCAGTTTAATTTCAGTGATTTTTTAGTATGTTAACTTGAAAAATTTACTTTCAGAGAAATTTCAACAAATTTTCAACAATTTCCCTGAAATGTTCCAAAACGTGGATAATTTCAGCGAAATTTTTTCACCAGAGTGTACTTTATATTTTTCTTATATAATTATTATAATTTTAGGTTTAATACCTACTAGCAAATTTTACTAACACCGCACGGCGATCGAATAAATTTGGATTAAATGAAGGCCAGTAGTAAAACAGTAATTTTGCAGCTGATGCTCTTGCTGATGCAGTGCCGTAAGCGATAACGCAAAGAATGTCTTTCACTACTCCTGGCTTCAGAGCCATTAAACACTCCAGCAATTGACAATGATGCGCTGAAAAGAAAAAATGTTCTCTTTCGTAATTTTATTCTATTTCGACGCATACGTCTACAAATTTACATTTGTATTCGCATGAATACACATACCCGAGTAAAAAATACGATTCGGTTAATCTAACGTATATGGCTCTGAACAGAAAGCATTGCAGTATGCCCTATTCAGGAATCCCTGATATAGACTTGATAAGGAAGAATTCAAAATATACTTGACTTGGATCTCCCGGGAAATGAATAGGCACGCCCTACAAAGATATGCCTGACTTGTGCCCTACTAAGCAATATCTGAATTGCGCCTTATCAATGTATGCCCGACTTGCGCCTGAGCAGGAAACGCGCAGACATGCCTTATTAGGGAATGCTTGACTTATGCCTTACTAAAAATAATAATACTAAAAAAAATAATACTTAAATTGCACTATATTAAGATATGTCAACTTGCGCTTGAGCAGAGAACGCGCAGGCATGCCCTATTAAAGAATGTCTGACTTATGCCCTACTAAGTAATTCCTGAATTGCGCTCTATTAAGATGTACTGACTTGTACCTGAGCAGGGAACACGCAGATATGCCCTACTAAGAAAAATCTGACTTAGGCCTTACTAAGGAATAGCTTCTGAAAATGAAAATCGGATTTACGCCAGATCAAACTAAAATACATATCTTATGTGCTCTGTTTTGTTATTTTCTTTATCAAAAAATTAATCAATAAATTATAAGGCTAGGTTCATTCTCGATTCAGGTTCATTCTTCAGGTTCATTCATCTTCGGTTTAGGTTCATTCTTTCATTTCTCATGGAAAGTAGCAAAAAGAGAAAGCAAGACTTAACACGATGTAGAGTGAGAGAAATCGGAAAGTTCGTCGCAGAATTGATGCGAAGGAATTCCTTATATATTGCAAGTATGCATCAGTGAAAATGTAATTTTTGATCTAATTAATATCAATGAAAACATTGATATTAAAAATTTAAATAAAAATGAAAATGTCAGTTCTTTTAATGATATACTTTATTGTACAAATAAGAGAGAATTGTTGAATGCGTTCCACTTAATCTATTTTTTTATTACTATTAAACGGAATTAAAACATCAAAATATAAAAGAAGCGTAAAATGCTTTTTTAACGTTTCATTGTCCCAATTTTCGTCTTCTAGAAGTTTCTTTTATGCTTCTATTACTCTCCCATTACATCAATGTAATTTATATTATGTAATTCTCATTCATATAATTTATATTATTGTTACTAATTGTTGCCTATATTAAGTAATAATATAAAATATTGATGAGGTACGATTTAGGTGACCAGTAAGTTCGGCAACTCTTCCCTATATTGTTTAGCATTTTTTTACATATTTATTCTTGAGAATTCATTATACAGATACCTATTCATACATACGTAAGAAAAAAGAATTATTTGAATATATAGAATATTCCATTTTATATTTGACAGTCAAATATTCGAAAAATCGCGGAGTCTTACAGAAAAATATTTCAGTCACAACAAAAGTTTTGTGGCGATATTGTAACTTTTAAGCCTTATAACTAAAAAAATATTTTATTATATATTTTGAAAAACTCTTGAGATAAGCTACAAGAATGCAATAAAAAATATAAAGAGTTCCATTTAAAAAATTTAAAGTGATCTTACACTGATCTTTATTATCTCCATACTCTCGAAGTTGCATAATTTCGTTAAATTCTTCATTATCACTTGATAGAGATTATTGATCGAGATTATTTATATTTCACAGTAATTAATAATTTCATCGTTAGAGTTTTTATAATTATCTTCAACAATGTTTTCAACTTCTCGATAAATATGTTGTTTAGTTTTGTTGACTCAGACGTGAATTAATGAATGTTCAATCTCTTCTTCTGTATAACTTCATCCAAAGTCTCATGTCTTCTTGGAGTCATAAAACGTTTGTGAGTCTGAAATATTTTTTTCTAAAACTTCGTGATTTCCAAATATTTGATTACCATATATAAAATATCAAATATAAAATAGGACATCCTGTATACAAAAACTAAATGTCTATTTTTTTTTTATAAATGATGCAATTCTGCCGAAGTTAGCAGAACAAGAGATTTTATAAATGAACATTAGGACTATTATTCATTTATTGTACAATAAATAAAAATGTTCTAAGAGCTGGAAAGGAGAATGAGAATAATTTAGAAAGAAAAGTACAGATGAAGATATTAAACATTCATTCACGTCTGAGTTTACAGAACTAAACAATGTATTTATTGAGGATAAAGTTGAAAGTGTTGTTAAAGCTAATTGTGAAAGTCCTAACACATCTTTAATAATTATATAATTCTAATAAAGTTTCTTTACACAAAAAGAAGAGGCATGATGCATATTTTTGATTTTTTTCACACAAAGAGTAAAACCATTTTTTAACAACAGAATTTATAGAACAATCCTAGAATCATGTTCGAGAGAGATCTTTCACGTATTAATTAAGATATGTAGAATTGTATAGATATGTAAAAATAGAACTTTTAATTTTTAAAAGAATTCCCATTTCGAGATTTTAATCAATTTTAACTTATTTGGAAGATTATAGGTTTGTTCGCATGCTTTTACCTGCTTCTCTTTCTATAATGCTACTCGCTCCAACGCCGTGATCGCCGCGGCACGTACGAATCCTACGTACATTTGATCGGTCTCTAATCAATAGAGAAAGACTAAGGCATATCTTATCACTTCCTGATCATGCCCAAGTGAGAAATTCTCAACTAGGGCATATCCTATACTCCTTGATCAGGGCCATTTGATACGTAGTATTACATATAGCATTAGAGACCTATTAAGGCTAAAGTAGAGCAAGCCATACGTGGACTTGAGGAGGACCCTACTCGGGTATATATACATTTTCATAATAATACAAGATTTTAGAAAAGCGTATAAAAGTTCTAGCATAAATTATCTTATTTAATATAATTTTGAATTAAATTGTATTAATTTTATACTTTTCCCTATGACATACGTTATATTATATATGATACCTGGATTATTGGAATACTGAAACACCATCATTATAACAGCGGCCACTGATTGACTAGCGGCACTTTCGTCTCCAATTTCAGGTTTCCTTGCTGAAAATTAAAGTTTGTAATAAAAATCTTTAAAAATTTTTTGTTCTTCTACCATTAGCTTTCAAGTACTACAATAATAATAAAATCTTAATAATAATGTACATGTAACTGCAAGCTAATCTGGATAACGTCATCTCATAAAAATAAAATTATTAAATCTGCTTATACATGTATCTGTACATGTAGATAATTAAAGCTTATGTTTAAATTAATTATTAATAAAATGCGCACTATTCTACGCTTTATCAATTGGTTTTTTTAGTCGGCAAGCCAATTTTTCATCTAACGGAAAAGCTCCTATCGGTAAAATACTAATATTTTCTTTCCACACTCACATTCCCTCCCGGCAGCTGTTATTCTCTCTTAGAAAGACGAGAATGTGTGCTTATCATATAATATACACAAGTTCGAATAATACCGATACAAATATAAATGTAATGGAAAAACTCACTGATGGCAAATGGTAAAATGTAAAAACAGAGATAATTGACAATTTCTTCATGCAGCTCCACGGGAAGTACTGATATCGTACTGGCAGTTAAATACGATAAATTGTCGATTAGATCGTGATCCAAGAATAACAGCATGCATGCTAGACATTGTAGTAAGGCTTTCCCGAATGCTAAAAAATAAATGTAAATTATATTTATTATATGCATAGAATTAAGGATCCTTGACAAGAATATTTCGAGAGAAAATTTACTGGTTTATAAACAAATTGTAATCCATATTATTGAAAGTAACATTAAAATTTATATTTTTATTTATACCACATAAAGAAGATATATAAAATTAAGTTTTATAACATGCTATTTTCTCGATAATTGTTAAAAAAAGTAATGAAATTTTTTTTAAACTTTATTAGAGTCAAGTATAAATAACACTTCTAATTTTCCATTTTACGTAATAA